>Ga0272440_1001524_pt1 | contig 18824 bp, 10 predicted proteins | sample SSMMMBAug17_FD_192440 | JGI IMG/M metagenome (GOLD analysis project Ga0272440, IMG submission 192440) | Marine sediment archaeal communities from Little Sippewissett salt marsh, Falmouth, MA, United States - SSM-MMB-Aug17 | ecosystem: Environmental > Aquatic > Marine > Wetlands > Sediment ...
CTTTGAAACATCAATGGTTTGTTTCCAGTTATCATTTGTGTATCGTTTATCCCATTGGATTAAATAACTTTCTGGTAATAACTGAATTGTCAAAGCACCCATTCCAAGATAGCGGTTTTTACCACATTTGTGGGCCAGTCCATCTTCAAGAATAATACTCCATATCAATCGCTGAAATTCTTCATCTTCAAGATTCCAAAAACGAATGGCAAATTGACAGGTATTTCCAGCCAAAATGCCTTTGTTATACGATGCCTGAAATGTATCAGGTGAAAATTCATCAGACTGTTCGACACAGGGAGCGACAGGTGCATGCGTAAAAACACGCCAGTTCTTCACTTTTGATTGTTTTATATTCTCTTTGGAACCGGTATCTTTCCAGCCCTGATTATTATACACCCAATTACCATAGGGATATGGCACTTTAAACCATGCCATTGATGGATTATCAAAGTATCCAAAATCAAAAGACAATCGTCCCATCAGTGCCTGATTTGGGCCATGACCGACCCATCCAAACAGTGAATCAGCATCATTTAATGATTGGATATTGGGGCTAATTACACTGGAATCACTGGCTATCGTAAAAATATGACGAATCATTCCTTTGAGTGTTTTCGCTGGGATCGCATACTTTTTGTTATCATCACGTGAATCCTTGTTGGGTGGTGACATACTGAAAAAGTCCCAACCATAAACAGATTCACTATCAATTTCACTTGTGAATGAAGGTTCACCACTTTCCTTGATTGTCAATGGGGTCAATGTTTTGGCTTCAAGTATCAGCATACCACAATGGCCGCCAAAGCTGCGATGAGATATATAACCATCTCTTGTTAGAGGTGGTGTGGTGGCTTTGATATCTGCTTTCAAGGGTACTATAGGGGTCAATGCTTCTGCCAGTCGATCTTGGTTAACTGCTGCACGTTGCCACGGGCCATCTGATTCAAGTTTTTTTGGAAGTAACAAATTCAGCCATTTATCAACAATCTTTGATGAATTTGCTGTCTGCCACTGGAGATTATTAACATTGGCATTCACCCATCCAAAACCAGATGTTTTTTCGCCGCCTAAAGGAATTTCGCCTTCCTGAAAATCTCTCAGCAAATGGGTTAACACTGTAAGCACTTCCTCATCTTTGTCGATAATGTCCATGATATCAATTCGCATATCAAATGAGAGTTGTTGACCATATGCAAATAAATAATCACATTTGGCTTCTTCAACAGGTTTTCCTGTGCTTGGGTCCATTCGAACACCATCCATTGAACTGAATGCTCGCTCTGCTGAATCGGGATCTTTTAAATAAGCATCAGAAAATAGGAGCAATCCACGCTTACCCTGTTCACCAAATATTCTTTCGAGTACATAGCGTGTTTTGGGAGATTTTTCGCCCCAAATGGTTTTTAAAACTTGAGATGCTCGCTTACGAAAAGCGCCTTTGATCGTGCTTCCAGGAATATAAATTTCCCAGCCTTCTTTGTTGTCAGATTGTTTCCATGTCAGCATTCTCATAAATACAGTATCATATGGTTTGCCATATTGTTTGGAGATAATTTTGCCTGATGGCCCCCCCGCACGAAAATCAGTCAAACGCTCCTGTGACAGTTCCTGACGTGTACGATTACGATAATCTTTCAAAAAGGCAATGACATTTTTATCATTTTGAATACTTTTAGAAAGATTGTTATTATTTCTCATATGTTTATATTGCACTCTCATATGCGCAGACATAAACTCTTTCCAAGTAGCGGATTTGATACCTTTGGGCGGGTTATTGGGTTCACGCCAGTCCCATTCAGAAATTTTGCCCTCACCAATCATTTGTTTGATCATAATATGTTCTTCACGAATGGATATTTCCATATCAATCCAGGCATCACTTTGAATCAGTTTAATCTGACGGTCTATCTGTTGCATGATTTGCACATAGGAGGGTGTCAGCAGTTTTTCTATTTTTTTGACTAATGCCACTTCATCAGTTATCAGTGAAGTAATTTCTTCATAGGCATTAACATCTAAGCCCAAAGGTTTAGCTATTTCCTCCCATATGGCCTTATCCAGAGATTGATCTGTGGAACTGGTTTCTTCCAGTATATCAAGCGCACGTTTGGCTTTTTTGGCTTCTTTACCTAAAGCATCGTTAAATGTTTTAATGGCAATATCTTTTGAATCAAATTTTTGATCTGCGAGTTTTTTGACCTTATTCAGCAGTTTTTTCTGAAGTGGATACTTGCCTTTTGACAATTTTGACATTCCAGCAGATGGAAACATCCAGAAAGTTTTTTCTTGTCCTGCCTGATCAGTGATAAAGGCGAGAATTGCTTTGGGCAAAAATTGTTTCAATTTATTCTTCCAGTCATCTGGACTGGAGATTGGACCCCCAATGCTTAATTTGAGACGTTTTGTAATTGGATCTGGTAAGGTTCGCAAACCTTCAAGAAGAATACGTCCTTCAATTGCAGCAAATGCAGGCACATTGGGATCCAGTTTTCCCCAATTCCATCCAACCAGAATGGGATTGGCAGCATCAAGGTTGATACCTATGGTTAAATGGTTTGCCTGCGTTGTAATCTGTGGCTTTTTCAATGGTTTTGGAATATCTTTATCCAGCTTCAGTAAACATCTGCCCAAACCTTTTGTTTTGCCTGCGCCAAACCAGAAACGACCGCTTTTTATTTCTTCAATTACATAGTATAATTGTGAAAGTAGTTCACCTTTTCTCAAAAGGCTGTCATTGACATCCATGCTGAAATCAAAGACTGAATTTTTGAAAACAGTTTCCATCTTATAATTGGCGTTGGCTTCAGCAGCAGATCGATCTTCATCCAAACGGATCCCCATTCTCAAATCAAAAAAATTATTTTCCGCATATGAGTCCTTTGACAGTTTACAATCCACACGTCGAATCAGTGTATCAGGCATTGGCGCATTATACAGGCGTAACCAAAGTGCATTTATCAATCCAATATTCTTTCCATTTCTGGATTTACCAACAAAAGCATCCATCAGCGCCTGAGCAGTTCCTGATATCTCACCGGATAGAGAGACTAAGCGTTGGGTGCCATCGCCATCTCGGGTAAAGAGTGTCTTTCTTGCATTACCTCTGTAAATAGGTGATTCTGCAATTAATTTGCCTTTTAGAAGCATCTTTCATTCCTTTCATAGTTTTAATAGTTATCTATGTTAAAAAAAATATTAATTGTAACATATTTTTCGAGTATTTTTCAAAATTGTATCCTTTTTCCAATGGTGATCATCGTGTTCAGGATACATTAAATTATAATGAAGGCCTCTGCTTTCCTTTCTAAGCATTGCCGACTCAATAATCAATTGCGCAACAATTGCAATATTGCGCAATTCCAATAAATCAGAAGTTACTTTGAAATCCCAATAATATTCATGGATTTCTTTTTGAATGTTTTCAATACGACGTTGTGCTCTTTGAAGTCGCTTGTCTGAACGTACAATGCCAACGTAATTCCACATCAAACGGCGAATCTCATCCCAGTTATGAGAGACAACAATGGCTTCATCGCTGTTTATGGTACCTGTTTCATCCCAGAGCGGAATTTCACATGATTCGTCAAAAGTGCTGTTTTTCAGGGTATCAATTGCACTCACTGCAGCCTTGTCTGCATAAACAAGGGCTTCAAGCAATGAATTACTGGCCAAACGATTGGCGCCATGCAAGCCTGTACACGATGTTTCTCCAACGGCATATAATCGTTTGATATCAGTGCGACCATTCAAATCTGTTGCCAATCCACCGCACATGTAATGTGCAGCCGGTACTACCGGTATTGGATCTTTTGTTATATCAAACCCCAAAGATAAACATTTTTGGTAAATATTTGGGAATCTTTTTGTGATGGCATCAGAAGACTTGTGAGTAATATCCAGAAAAACAGCATCATCTCCAGATTTTTTCAGTTCATTATCTATGGCACGAGCGACAACATCCCTGCATGCCAGGTCTTTTTTTGAATCATATTTATGCATAAATGCATAAGCATTTTTATTTACCAGAACAGCACCTTCTCCACGCACAGCTTCTGAAATCAAAAAATTTTTGGCATCTGGATGATACAGACATGTCGGATGAAATTGGACAAATTCAAGATTCGCAACGCTGGCACCTGCACGATAGCCCATAGCAATGCCATCGCCAGTAGCAACATCAGGATTGCTGGTATACAAATAAACCTTGCCTGCACCGCCTGTTGCCAAAAAACAAATTTTGGACTGAAAGGTCAATACGCTATTGGATTCAACATCTAATACATAGGCCCCACAGCAGATATCTTCACGAGAAGAAATCACCATACCGCGCTTCATTCTAACAGAATAAGATACCAGATCAATTGCAATATGATTTTCAAATAGTTTGATATTTTTATTCTGCTTCACTTTTTCCAGCAATACTTTTTCCACTTCTCGACCGGTCATATCCTGAGCATGCACAATTCGATTGACAGAATGCCCCCCTTCGCGCCCAAGATCCAAAACATGTTCATAACCTTTTTTACTGGCATTAAAATGAACCCCTAAATCAATTAACTCTCGAATACGATCTGGACCTTCACGAACGACCATTTCAACAGCATCCTGATTACAGATGCCATCACCTGCATTCAGTGTATCCGTAATATGTAAATCATATGAATCTACAGAGTCAAAAACGGATGCAATCCCCCCCTGAGCAAAGTTTGTATTGGTATCCGTTGCTCCCTTTTTTGTAACCATGATAACTGAACCATGTTCAGCCAGTTTTATAGCCAGGGATAAACCGGCAATACCTGTTCCGATAATTAAAAAATCTGTTTGATATGACATAAAAGGAAACCTTAATATAAGCGGCTTGAACGTTTTTTCTGTGAAGATTTTCCAATAAAAAAGCCAGCAGCAAGAACACCCAAAGCCATGCCAAAACCCCAAAATAGCTGGTAGGACTCCAATACCGCTTTTTCCTGTTTCAACTGAATAAGTTCTTTCTGTTGGTCTTTCATTTCATCTGATATTTTACTATGTTTTGTTTTCAATTCTTTGTATTTTTGGCAACCTTTGTTCAAATTTTCATATGAGTTTGTTAATTTTTTTAATTCAATGACTTTTTTACTCAGTTCTTTTTTGATATCTTTGTTTTCAGTTTTTAGCTTTTCATTTTCATTCGCATAGCTTTTTGTTTTATCTTTTAAGCGTTCATGTTCTTTTTGAAGTTTTTCAAGAAGATCGCTTTTGGGAATATCGGTTGTCAGAAAGCGTGTCATTACCCATCCCATTTTACCATCATCTGTCTCCACACGTGACCATTTTTGGCTTTCCTCAATAAGATCAACTGATTCACCAGAACCTACAAGGCCAAGAACCTTGTATGAAACATCCGGGCCGGATCTTAATGTGATTCGCATCCGTTCAGTTACATACCGATTTTCCGAGTATGCTGATGCAGACAGAAAAATACAGGTTAATAATAAACAGTAAAAACTAATTTGCATTTTCATGATGAACTCCTCTTTTAAAAAATTATGTTTGAATACATTACTTATTCATGAAAATTAATACATTGTCAAGATTGAATAATGATATTATCATATTTGTTTGAAAAAGTCATGCCCAGTTCTTGAAATAATCTAAAAAAAAGAACAGTATGACAAGACAGTATTCATTAATAATCAAGTCAAAATAGTATCAATATATTTAACAAGCCGTTGGGCAGTTTTACCATCCCATAAATCAGGCACTTTACCTTGTTGTATTTTTTTGTTTAAGGATTCATTAACAAATTTTTCCAGATTTTCAATATTACACAGTCGATTGGTTCCCTGTGTAATTGTAATGGGACGTTCTGTATTTTCGCGTAATGTCAGACAGGGAATGCCCAAATATGTTGTTTCTTCCTGTATCCCGCCTGAATCTGTTACAATCAGTTGAGCGTTCATAACCATGTTCATGAAAGGGATGTAGGCCATTGGTTCATGAAGTATGATTTCTTTTGCATTACTGAGTTTATCATACAGATGAAATTTTTTTAATTGTTTTTCAGTCCGTGGATGAACAGGAAAAACAAGCGGCAATTGCTTTGATATATTTAACAGCGTTGTTACAATTTTTTCCATACTCTTAAAATTATCTACATTTGATGGCCGATGAAGTGTTATCAATCCAAAAGATTTTTCAGAGAGTTTTAATTTGCTGACTGTATTCATTGCAATGATTCTGGATCTTGTCATTTCCAAGGCATCAATCATGATATTTCCAACACAATGAATACGGGATTCTGGTATACCTTCAGCAATTAAGTTGGCATTTGCATCTGCCGAAGGTGTCCACAAATAATGACAGATATGGTCTGTAACAATACGATTGATTTCCTCAGGCATCGTATTATCAAATGATCGCAAGCCTGACTCTAGATGAGCAACACAGATTCCGAGCTTCACAGCAGCTAAAGAGGCTGCTAAAGTTGAATTTACATCGCCAACAACAATAACAAGGTCTGGCTGTTGATCAATGAGAAGTTTCTCATATGAAATCATGACCCGTCCTGTTTGTTCTGCATGCGAACCACTGCCCACTTCCAGATGATAATCTGGAGCAGGAAGTTTCAGATCATGAAAAAATGCATCAGACATGTTGGGGGCATAGTGTTGACCTGTATGAATAATGCAGGGCTTTGTCCGGTTTTCTATTTGCAGGGCATGATACAAAGGTGCAATTTTCATAAAATTGGGACGTGCGGCTGCAACAAGATGGATGATATTTTTTTTTTGCATAATGAAAATCCTGATGTTATGAACTTGACAAAATCTTATAAACAATGAATAATTGTTTCATTGATCTTGAATATTGTATACTTTTTTCATTTACTATACAATAAAAAGAATAACTTAACCAGATGATAAAAACAAAGCGAAAGGAATATAAATTAATATGCATCCAATTCAAATAGCCGATGGCATATATGATGTTGGTGTCAATGACTGGAATGTCCGTGATTTTCATGGTTATTCAACACCAACCGGAACCACTTATAACGCTTTTTTAATCATGGATGAAAAGATTGCGTTAATTGATACTGTCAAGAAAGAATTTGCCAACCAGCTCATTAAAAATATTACTGAAATTGTTCCACTGGAAAAAATTGATTATGTGATCAGTAATCATACAGAAATGGATCATTCCGGTGGGTTACCATCAATCATGCACCGGATTGGCAAGGACAAACCATTGTACTGTTCTAAAATGGGACATAAAAATCTGGCCATGCATTATCGAAATAAATGGAACTATCATGCGGTTGAAAATGGTGAAGAACTTAATCTTGGAAAGCGGCAATTAACTTTTTTAGAAGCCAGAATGTTACATTGGCCAGACAGTATGCTCACATATGAAAAGACCGATAAAATTCTTTTTTCAAGTGATGCCTTTGGGCAGCATTATGCAGGATATGAAAAATTTGATGATCAAATTGATGCTGAAAGCCTGCTTCATCATTCAAAAAAGTACTTTGCTAACATTATTCTTCTTTATGCCGGTCAAGTGCAAAAACTCCTAAAAAGTGTCAATGACATGGGACTCAGCTTTAACATGATCTGCCCAGATCATGGAATAATATGGCGTAAAAACCCAAATATCATTCTTGATGCCTATGCACAATGGAGTGAACCCATTTATACAAAAAAGGCTGTCGTTGTTTATGATACCATGTGGCAAAGCACAAAAATAATGGCTGAACAAATATGTGAAGGAATTGTCTCTGAGGGAGTGAATGTTCGCCCCATGAATCTGCGTACAAACCACCGAAGTGATATTATGACTGAATTATTGGATGCCAGTGCGCTGGTTGTGGGATCTCCAACATTAAATAATAACGTGTATCCCACTGTGAGTGATTTCCTGACATACATGAAGGGTTTACGTCCCCAGAACAAGCTGGCAGCTTGTTTTGGATCATATGGTTGGAATGGGGCTTCCATTAAAATTCTAAACAGTGAATTGGCATCAATGAAATTTAAAATGATTGATGAAACCGGATTAAAAATTCAATATGTACCTGGTGAAAAAGGATTAAATGCATCCTATGAGTATGGTCAAACAATTGCCAAAGCCATTTGTCACTTGTTGCAATAGTCAATTAATTAATGTATTGGGCAGGTTAGATTCTTTTAGATTTCCTAACCTGTCCATTTATTAAAGAATTATAAAATGAAAATTCCTGTAATTGAAGCAAGCAATTGTGTACGATGTGAAGTTTGTACAACAGTTTGCCCATCAGTCTTTCAATTGAATGATTTGGGTTTTGTTGAAATAATTGAAATGAAACATTACCCAATAGATGAAGTTGATCAAGCGATTCAAAACTGTCCAAAGGATTGTATCTTTTGGGATGAATAATTGTTTTTCCTGGGCTGTATTAAGCATAATTTTAGCCCTGTAATGACGAAATAAAATATGAGCCAGTTAATATTTCGCCCTTACAGGGCTAAAATTATTTAACATAGTGGCTTTTTGCTTTTGGTGTACCTCACACCAATTCATTAGCCAGCATTGGGATTAACATCTTCCAGTGAATTTATCCGTGATTCAACATCAGAAAGCATCATTTTTAAATCCCTGGCCTCATCACGCAATGCCTTAAGTTCATCATCTTTGGTGACGTAGCCGTATTCAGGCTGTAATGGCATCATGTAAGGTGCTGCATATTGTCCATAGCGGCCCCTTCCAAATCCAAAACCACCTCTTCCACGACCTTGAGCCGGATATTCACGAACCCCACGTCGATTCATCCGACCACTGCCATAACCATACCTGAGCCCTCGACTGCCCTGACCGCAAAAGCCACGACCGCCGCCGGTCATTGATCCACCACCTTGTGGACCGGTCCCATCAAATCCAGGCATATAATACCTCCTTTAAAAACAGTTATGCATTTCCGTTTCCCTGGTTTTGGCCACGACCTTTACCGCCGCCGCCACCACCACCGCAACGCCCGCCATTACCCTTTCCCCGACCTCCGGAATTGCATCGTCCTTTCCCCTGGCCGGTTCCTCTTCCTTGGCCTTTTGGGCCTGTACCATCTTGATTTGGCATTTTATTCATCTCCTTATATTTATGCTGAAAACAGCGTTTATGATGACCCCTTTGATGATTATTTTCTGAAAATTCGTAATTCCCACCCTCTATTTGAATTCCTTTTCCATATGTCAGTGCATTGCCCACAATTGCCCGACCCATATTCAATATTCGTCCAAATGTTTGTCTGGATACATTCATCAGGCGTGCAGCTGCAGCCTGATTCATGCCTTCAACATCAATTAACCGAATGGCCTCCATACTTTCAACAGACAGATTTAAGTACTCTATGTTTTCATGGATTTCGATTGAAGGTATATATTTTAATCGTTTTGGCTGTTGTAATATAAATCTTGTTTTTGTTGGTCTTGCCATAGGGGTTATCCTTAAAAAAGTACTTAAATTCTTTGTTGAAGAAAAATAATTATCTTATTGCGATTATGCTCAATATAGTAATTACTTTATCAAATAATGTCAAGATAATTTTAGTCATTTGATCAAAATAATTATAACATTTTTATTTAATTGATTAATATATTTTTAATATTATTTGTTTTGTATTCATTTTAAATAATAAACTTAAAATATTTACATATCAGACAGGTTTTGGCGTTTACTGCCTCATATTTTACACCAGTTACACATTTGTCAATCAAAAAGACAATATTTTACACCCAAATATCTCTCAAATGATTTTATTAGATAAAGGCTGTAAGAATATATTCTTTAAAATCTGTAGGTTATAAAATTATTTTCTATTGGCACACCCATTGCTTTACCTCAGCCAGTGTTTTTTAGAACACGAAAACATGTAAAATTTAGGAGGACCACATGAAAAAGAAAACAATCAAAAAAATCACAAAAATAATTTCTGTCATTTCAGTAATTATTTATGTGTTATCTGTTTTTTCGGGTATTGCATTTGCAGTTCCAGAAACAAAAACTCTGATTACCGAGCGATTTGGGGGGACTGCGGCCACATTGGATCATTCAAATGTTATGAAATGCGCCTGGTTTGGCTTTTATTCGGGTTCAGGGCATTTGACATCAAAAGTAATTTATGGGGGAAACCCCTTTGAGACAGAAAATAATTTGTCCCGCCGAAATGCGGTTTATATTGATGTCAGTGCCATTCCTTCCGGAACGCGCATTGTCAAAGCAGAATATGTCATGCCATATGACATGAATATTTATCCATTCAGCGCCAATCGTTTAAGCAATGGACTTTCCATGTATAAAATTCTGGATCCATCTGGTACGGGCATGTGGAATGAGAATAATTTGGGAACACGTTCAAAGAATGCTGATTTGAATATCCCCTGGGCTGAAGGAAAAAGTTTTGCCGATTGCGTGGATCCCAGTCCAGTTGCGACAATTTATGGTATTGCCAAAGGCAAACAGATTTTTTATTTCTTTGAGATGACATCTCTTGTTCAGGAATGGGTTGACAATCCTGCATCGAATATGGGCATCACATTTGATGGATCGGTGCCCTCTGACATTCAGGATGATCCCCATTTTAGACCATATCTTCAGGTCACTTATGAAATTCAAAATGCCAATCACCAGGCACAAGTAATTAATATCAATGCGTTTCATCGCTCAGGGCAAACTTTTGTAACATGGACAGAGTTGCCTTATGAAGGGCAGTTTTATGATATGTTGTATCGCGTGTATCGTCATACACAGCCGATCAATTCTTTGAATCTGGCTGATGCTGAAATGATTGCTGAAGTCAATCAAATGTCTGGATATAATGCCAGACGTTCAGAAGTGCGTAAGGAAGATCACAACTATAAAATAGATCCCAATGGCGCTGAATTATCTGATAATACGGGCCTCTTTGTCTACACAACAAAAGAAAATGGCGATTTCTATTATGCGGTAACATCTTTGTTGGAAGGTAACGAAAATATTGATAATTTTGATATGCAAAACAGTCTCCAGACACCAATTGCTGAAAGCATCGATTTACCTCAGGCCATTTGTCAGGAAGTTGTCGATCAAAATGGGAAACAGGTTCAGGAATTTGTGCACTGGGCAACAGACCGCATGAGCTATAAGAAAGGTCATGGCTTTAATTTTATGGTGAATGTTTCACCAGAATATGATCCTGATACTCCTGCGCCTATTGAAATCATGTTGGGCGGCAGAAGCACAACTTATTATAATAGTTGGGCCTCACGAAATATGGTTACCATTCGTCCAGATGACTACATGCCGCCCACCCGAAATTTTCCTTTTGATGGCTATCAATATGATAACCTTCAAACCTGGTGGTCGGGTTGTCGCAATAACTACAAAACTCAAAGCAAACGATCTGATGGTATCTTTATTCCATATACTGAAAACCGAATATTGTATTATATTGATTTTGTCAAAAAATACTACAATATTGACAATGATCGTGTTTATGTGCGCGGTGGTTCTATGGGTGGAACAGGTGCCATGAGCTTTGGACTGAAATATCCGAATGTTGTGGCATCCGTTCATGCTGTGGTGGGTTGTCCCAACTGGAAAATGAATGCTCATGGTGTGGATGAAAACTATAATGTTACAAAAGAAGGGTGGCGAAATGAAGGTAAAATTCTCTGGGGTGATTTTGATGACAATGTGCTTCATGAAAATGGTACGCCCATGTGGGATTGGATGAATGCGGGATGGTATGCCCAAAATCATGAGGAATTGCCTTTTCTGGCTATGGATAATGGCAAACTTGATGGCAGTATCGTATTTTTTCCGATTCCTGGGTTCTACAAAGACATGTTGGACAGTCGTCATGGTTTTTGTGCACGTTTTTATGATGGTGGGCACAGTGGTTATCTCTCACCATTTGCCATTCATTTTGGCAGTATTGTTAAAGATGAAAGTTTTCCTGCTTTTCAAAACATGAACATTGATGATCATCCTGGGGACATTCATGAAGCCTCTGGTATGGCAGTTTTAGACAGTTTTTCACCGCGAATATTTTCAGGTGACCTTTCCGGAGAAATCAATGGTTACAGAAGCATTCAATGGGCAAGAGAGCTTTACCAGTTTGACAGTAGCGATATTGAAGATATGGTGGATCAGGCAGATCGTTATGAAATCGCTTTTCGTGTGGATGATGACTGTGAATTTGATCATGTTGTTACTGATATTACACCCAGACGCCTTCAACATTTTGTGATCACCCAAGGCTTACCCTATTATTGGGAAAACAAACGTTTAAGTACGGGTGAAATTATTCAAAATGGTATTGTTACAGGTGAAAATAAGTCCCTGTTGACCATTCACAATTTTATTATCGAAAAATCAGATCTTGGCAATAAATTAATTATTATACCCGCTGATACACAGGTCAATTATCCACCTTCATTTGAGATAGTTTCAGATAAAGAAATTTCTTCAGTAGAAAATATTCAATTTGCTGTTTATGCCAGTGATCCCAATGGTGATCCATTAACATATTCAGCAGAGGGATTACCTTCAGGCGCAAATTTCAATCCGGATAGTCAAGAATTTTTCTGGGCACCATCTGCTGACCAGGGCGGCATTTACAATGTTGATTTTCATGTCACTGATGGCAATTTTTCTGATGATATCACTGTTCGTATTATTGCTGATTTTGATGCGCCAGTGATTACTTTGCTTCATCCAGTAAATACTCAGACGGCTGATTCAAGTATTAATATGGATGGCAGTATGTCTGATGATATCGGCATTGTTCGGATCAATTATCATGTGGATTACCCTGATGGTACTGGTTTTGACGGCGAAGGCCTTATTGAAAGTTATTTATGGAATACCAATGGTCTTTACCTCATGCCTGGCATTAATATTATTACAGTTTCCGCATATGATGCATCCGGTAAAAACAGTTCCATATCGATGGGAATGGTAAGAACTGAAACAGACATGACAGAATTAACTGTATCCACTGTGGATGAGCTTCGATCAGCTATCCAGAATCTGCAATCCAATACAACTATTTTGCTGGAAGATGGTATTTATGATATTCCAGTTACGATGGTGGTCGGACAGTCATGGAATGCCAATTCACCTTTGTACAATATTGTAATTCGAAGTAAAAGTGGCAATCGTGATGGTGTTGTGATTCGTGGTCCAGGCATGACAGTTTCAGGAAATGCGAACAATGTATTTCTGGTGCGTCATGTGGTTGATTTTACAATTATGGATTTAAGCATTAGAGATTCATACTGGCATTTGATCCAATTACAGGGAGAACAGGGAGCCAATCGGCCGCATTTGAAAAATCTGCATTTAATTGATGCGGGTGAGCAATTTATCAAAGTTACGCGCGATGCTGACAACAAACGTTTTTGTAATCATGGAATTCTTGAAAACTCACTGATTGAATTTACTGATCATGCACGATTTCATCCCTACATGAATACATATTACACAGATGGTATCGATGTTCTGGGAGGTGATAGCTGGATCATTCGCGATAACATATTCAAAAATATTCGTTCGCCCCAAGATACAAATTTGATTGCAGGTGCTGCTATTCTTATGTGGCATAATTCCAAAAACACGATTATTGAAAGAAACACCTTTATTGAATGTGATCTGGGAATTCATTTGGGAAATCCATCTGGCGTGGTTGATGATCATGTGGGCGGCATTATTCGCAATAATTTTTTCTTTCGTGCCGGCAAAGGAGATACTGGAATCAGTTTGAACAAGGCACGCAATGCAAAAGTCTATAATAATACCATCATTTTAAACAATACTTTCCCCTGGACAATTGAGTATCGATATGCCACACACAATGGTGACATTTGTGGTGATATACGTTACAATCTCACTGATGGCCCCATTTTGAGCAGAGATGGCGGTACTGCAAATCTTGAATCCAATATTACTGATCCTGTATCAGACTGGTTTGTGGATATCACCAATGGCGATCTTCATCTGAGTGCAAATGCCAGTGATGCAATCAATAAAGTTACTTTTACTGACGATGTGATGGATGATATTGATGGTCATTCCAGACCATTTGGCTCCCTTGCAGATATTGGTGCGGATGAATATGAATCAACACAGCCTGAGAATTTGATAATCACCACTGAAAGACTGATGGATGGCATTCACAATTCAATTTATTTTCAAATAATTGAAATTAGTGGTGGTATGAGCCCATTTAGTTTTTCGATTGATAATGGCAGTCTTCCCGATGGATTGTCAATCAATTCAACAACTGGCTCAATTGCTGGGACAGCACTTTTTGAAGGTCGTTTTTATTTTTCAATCAGGGTTAAGGATGATGCATCACAGGTGGCAATAAAAGAATTTGTCATATATATTCAACCTGAGCCAGATACAGAACCGCCAACAGTACCACAGAATCTTATCGCATCATCAGTCACTCAGACACAAATCGAACTGACATGGGAAGCATCAACAGACAATAATGACAGTATTTCCTATGAAATCTATCGAAATGATCAATTATTGGATACAGTTACCACAACAAATTATGTGGATATGAATATAGAATCTAGCAACACTTACACATATGCCATTGTTGCAGTTGATTTTGCAGGGAATACATCCGAAACATCAGCACAAATTTCAGTGGCAGCTCTACCGCCAATGATCAAAAAAATCTATCGAAGTGTAGGCCCCAATAACACTGATGCCATTGCCACTGGCAATAATAATCCATTGAATATTTCAGACAGTATTGCAAATTTTTCATTATCATTACCTGATAACATTGGTGTTGGTGATGCCATTCAGTATGATTCAGATGATGATAACATTGTTGATACGATTGCATTCATTCAGGAAAGAATATCATCCACCCAATATGTGCTTCAACAGGCAGATGGTGCAACTGCATTCTCTGTTAACGATGATTCGAACTGGTCAATATATCGTGCTTATACATCTCTTTACAATGCAGAAGCAGGCATTGTAAATGATCATATTCATGCAAACTTGCGAAATTTTGATAACTGGACAGAAGGTCGCGATCTTGTTGGTAACAATGAACAATGGCATATAGCCTGCTATGCAGATGCAGATGATACATCCTTTGTAACAATAGCCGGTTGGATTGCTGATGACCAACATTTTATCAAAATTTATACACCGGTTGATTCCAACGAAGTTGGACAATCACAACGTCATAATGGGGCTGTGGAAGGTAAAGCGTATCAATTATTTCCAACATCGCCTGGAACACCCTATTCATTTATTCAGATAGAGGTGCCTTATACTGTTATTGATGGTCTAAAAATTAAGGCATTTGAGAATATCAGATATTCAGCAGCCATTGACCTTAAAAAAGCAAATGCCAGCCGAATTATGAACAATCTGATTTACAATTGGGGAAACAAAACAGCCTACTCGGCAATCAAATGCAGAGGTGGAAATGAAACGGCTGAAGGCGCATATATATTCAATAATATGATTATCGGCAGTGGTAGAAATCACAGCCGAACATATTATGGTATCAGAGCATTATCTTATTATGACGATATCAATGTATTGAACAATACTGTTTTCAATATTAAAAGTGAAAATGGGGGCGGTATTGCAATGGGTGGAGATTCAGATTACCATCGACGCGGCTTTTTAAAAAACAATATCTCCTGGAACAATACGCTGGATTTTGTTGTCACTGATTACATCAAACAATGTGAAAGCAATTATTCAAAAGATGATTCCGCGCCTGGCACAAATGCCATCTGGGGAGATACGCAATCAACAAGTGTTAATTTTGTGAGTACCAATCCTGGCAGTGAAGATCTTCACATTCGGTTTTCATCTGGTGCAATTGATGCTGGCAGTAACTTGAATTCAATATTCATAACAGATATGGATAATGAAAATCGGAATACTTATGATATAGGTGCTGATGAGTATACGTCAGGTCAAAATGATCTGGAACCGCCATCCACACCCGCAAGCTTATTTGCCAAACCGCTTCCAACTTTTGAAATAGAACTGTCCTGGCAATCTTCTGAAGACAATATCAATGTTTCTGGATATGAAATTTTCAGAGATGGCGTCGCGGTTGGTACGAGCAATAAATCCTCATTTCGGGATACTGGACTTGAAGATTTCACTTATGAATACCAGGTAAGGGCATTTGATCATGAAGGAAATGTTTCTGAGTTTTCCAATGCCATTCAGGCAGATTTCAAGGGCCCTTTTGCCACGCCAATTTACAGAAGTGTCGGTTATGGATCAACATCAGCCCTGGCACAGGGGACATTAAACTATCTCAGACTTTCAAACAGTCAGGCAAGTTTTGCATATCCGCTGCCAGTCAATATTGGTGTGGGGGATGCCATTCAATATGATTCAGATAGTGATGGTATTATTGATGCGATAGTATTTATTCACGCGCGACTATCTGCATCACAGTATATTGTAAAAACAGCCAATGCGGGTCAACCCCAAGCAGTTTACAATAATTTAAGCTGGTCTATTTATAGAGCTTATACATCACTTCGAAATGCTGAAGCCGGACTTGAAAACGAGGGCATTGATGTCAGCGTCAGAAATTTTGATGCATGGGATATTCAAGGTGGAAAAGATCTGGTTGCAGCCGAAGAATTTTACAACTTTGCCTGTTATGCAGATGCGGTGGATCGATCTTATGTTAAAATTGATGGATGGATTACAGACGAGCATAGTTATGTAAGGATATTTGCACCATCTTTGCCTTCAGAGGTGGGAATCAGCCAACGTCATGATGGTACTGTGGACAGCTCTGGTTATGAGTTATGCCCGGATTCTCCAGGATTACCCTACTCCTTTATTCAAATTGAAGATCCCTATTCTGTTATTGAAGGGATCAAAATTAAAGCAGAAAATAACATCAAGTACTCTGCTGCCATCTATTTGAAAAAAGCCAATGGTAGTTTAATTCAAAACAATTTGATCTATAACTGGGGAAGTCGTACGGCTTACTCTGCAATTAAATGTCATGGCGGCAATGAGACCTGTGAAGGTGCTGTTATTCAAGACAATATCATTTATGGCAGTGTTGACAGTCATACCAGAACCTATTATGGGATCAAGGCGAAATCTTATTATGATGATGTTTTTGTGATCAACAACTCGGTTTATAACATTCTAAGTTCAGGTGGCGGTATTGCAATGGGTGGAGACTCCGATTATCACACGCGTGGATATCTGATTGGCAATCTTTGTGAGGGTAATAGCGAAAATTTTGTTTTGACTGAGTTTATTAAAGAAGTACGTGATAATATATCCAGATAGAGAACTGAGGCGCGTCAGAATTGTTCTGATGCGCCTTAAATTTTCAATTTGATCAGGGAAATATTTAAAAAAAACGTTCCGCACTGACAATCCAGGTTGTGTCATCAATTTTTTCTCTTATTAACAAGCTGAATTCCAATACAGGGAACATCATTAAAGCATTTTGCCCGATTTTGTAATGTCTTTGACAAAGTTGTATCTCCTGATTTTACTTCTACAGCGACAACAGGCTGGTTATTTTTGGTAATAATAAAATCAATCTCTTGTTTATCAATGGTTCTTAGCGGATAGGTCTATAAGTGTATACATTTTTTTTTCTTAGCCCTGAAAGGGCGGCAACATACCAGCCCAGGGCAACGCCCGGGCAACGCCCTGGGGAAATATATATAAAGTTTTAAGCCCTGTAAGGGCGTTACACTTTTAGAATGCGTTCTTTTTAATTTGTCTTTATGTTGCGCCCTTACAGGGCTTAAATATGGGTTAATCATTACCCAGGGCGTTGCCCTGGGCTGGTATGTTGCCGCCCTTTCAGGGCTAAGAAAAAAATGTATACACTTGTTTGTAGACCTATCCGGTTCTAAGATAAAAAAGATTAGATTTTCCATATCCCATATCTGTTAATGTCAAACATGTACGATATAAGTTTGAAGCGACCATATTTTCTAATTTGGATGATTTTTTATCAGCGAAATACCAGTTTAGATAGTACCCTTTTTTTTCTTTTTTAACTCATAATAGAATATTATATTAGATAATATGAGTGTCAACTCATATTATTATGATAATATGTAAGAATGCACTCAAAATGTGATCATCCGGCAATATTTACAAAGGCTGAAACCCGGAACCTTGTTGGCCAGACAATCCAGATTTTAAAGTCCAATACCATGCAGGAACAACATAAATATGCCCTGATTCTTCTTGAATATGTTCTTCATAATTGAACGTGATGATAAAAGACTCTTTTATATCAAGTTCTTTCATTGCTGCCACAAGAGATCTGATCTCCCTGTTTCGGGTTTCAGGATCACTTAGATCAAAAGAAACTTGATATAATTTAAGATTGCCATTGATGTCAGTGGTGATAAAATCAACTTCATGTCCTTTTCTCGTTTTATAGTAATTGATTTGTAAACCTGTTCTTCTTAATTCAGTAAATACAAAATTTTCTAAGAGCAGTCCCCAATCTGGATAGATATTTCGGGAACATGCCCGTATCATACCCGTATCAACAGCATATACTTTTTTGGGGTTAACCATACGTTGTCTTTCAGAATCTGTAAAAATACTGACAGGAAAGAAAAGATATACATCAGAAAAATATGCCAGGTATTCATGCAAGGCATTTTTGCTGCAAGCCACACCCTGAGACTTGAGTGAGTGAAAAAATTTGTTGATACTAAATAGTGCCTGAACGAAAATGCGAATATCGCTCATTATAACAGAGTGTTAACTGGCATTTTCAAAACGAAGATTTTGAGAGGGCAATAAATATGCCAACAATGTCA
>Ga0272440_1001525_pt1 | contig 18822 bp, 14 predicted proteins | sample SSMMMBAug17_FD_192440 | JGI IMG/M metagenome (GOLD analysis project Ga0272440, IMG submission 192440) | Marine sediment archaeal communities from Little Sippewissett salt marsh, Falmouth, MA, United States - SSM-MMB-Aug17 | ecosystem: Environmental > Aquatic > Marine > Wetlands > Sediment ...
TATTCTTATTATGTGACGCCCTTTCAGGGCTTAAGAATTTTTTTGCTTTTTACCCAGGGCGTTGCCCTGGGCTGGTATGTTGTCGCCCTTTCAGGGCTAAGAAAAATAAATGTCCGACTTTTTGGGAATGCGCCCTTTAGCGCCTTTGGCGAAAAGAATATATTTTTGCAACTAAATGGGATTGCACCCAATGACATGAATGACTATTTTTGATTAAACAGTTTTTTGATATTCACTATTAAATGTGATATAATAATTTTAAAAATAATTATTCCACCCCAAAAAAAACAACAATAATATCATGAAAAAAATTGGAATTATAGCAGGTAATGGTCAATTTCCTATCCTGTTTTCAAAAGCTGCTCGAAAAAAAGGCTATGAGATTTTTGCCATTGCTCACATTGGTGAAACATCCGAAAATTTAAAAGATTATGTTAACACGATCGAATGGATTCATCTTGGCCAAATTGGACGTTTAATCAAGTTTTTTCAAGAAAATCAAGTCAGCCAAGCGGTAATGGCGGGCGCTATTACCAAAACACGAATGTTTCGTGATGTTAAACCGGATTTTAAAGCTATCAAATTGCTCAGCAGTCTTCGTCATACTCGTGATGATAATTTACTTCGTGCTGTAGCAAATTATCTTGAAAAAGAAGGCATTACCATATTGGCATCCACTTTTTTATTGCCGGATTTATTAGCTACTGAAGGATGTTGGACCCGAAGAAAACCAAAAAAATCAGAACGTCACGACATTGAATTCGGATGGGATCTGGCTCGAAAAATAGGGGAACTTGATATTGGTCAGTGTCTGGTTGTACAGGGACGTTCTGTTTTGGCAGTGGAAGCCATTGATGGTACAGATGCTACCATTCGACGAGGTGGGAGTCTTGGCAATGGTCAGGCAGTGGTGGTTAAAATTTGTAAACCAGAACAGGATCGTCGATTTGACCTTCCAGCCATAGGCATTCAAACCATTGAAAGTATGCATGAATCAGGCGTTTCAACCCTTGTTGTTGAAGCTGAAAACGCGATTGTCTTTGATCGTGAGGAAACCATTTCAAAGGCCAATCAGTATGGTATATGTATTGTAGGAAAAAAATCATGAGTTCACTTAATATTGCAGTTATCGGTACAGGTTATTTGGGAAAATTTCATGTTCAAAAATATGCCCAAATGCCTCATGTAAATCTTGTTGGTGTGGTCGATACTGACCGCGAACGTGCAGAACAAATTGCACAAGAATACCAAACCAAAGCATTTACTCAATATGAAGATTTATTTGGTCAGGTGGATGCTGTCAGTATCGTTGTCCCTACACAACTGCATCATAAAGTCGCTAAAGATTGTTTATTGAACAACCTGGATGTCCTGATTGAAAAACCCATTACCCGATCCATTGAACAGGCAGATGAGTTAATTGATCTGGCCAAAGAAAAAAAACGATTGATCCAGGTGGGACATCTGGAACGTTTTAACCCTGTTGTAGAAGCGCTTCGCGATAAAGTGAATAATCCATTATTTATTGAATCTCATCGAATCGCTATTTATAAGGGAAGAGGTATTGATGTCAGTGTTGTCTTGGATTTAATGATCCATGATATCGATCTCATTAAAAATTTTGCCAGGTCTGAAGTTGTCAGTATCCATGCGGCTGGAGTTCCGGTCATTTGTTCGGATGTAGATATTGCCAATGCTCGCATTGCTTTTGAAAAGGGATGTATTGCCAATGTAACTGCCAGCCGAATTTCCATGAAAGAAGAAAGAAAAATTCGAATCTTTCAAAAAGATGCTTATTTTTCTGTGGATTTTGCCAAAAAGAACATTACATATATTCATCAAAATCCTGATAAAAAAAGCGAAGCAAATGAAATCATACCAGGTATGGAAATTCAAAAACTGCACTTTTCCGAAGGTGATGCTTTACATTCTGAACTTCAAGCTTTTGTCAGTTGTGTGCAATCCAGAAAAATTCCTGAAGTTCCTGGTAAAGCTGGACGTGATGCGCTAAAAATTGCGTTGGATATTATGGCTCAAATCAGCTCTAAAATATCTTAGGAAAAAAATGAATCAAATTCCTGTTGTACGCATTGGATATGGTTATGATGTTCATCGATTGGTACCTGATCGAAAGTTAATTATTGGCGGTGTTGAAATACCTTTTGAGAAGGGCTTGATGGGTCATTCCGATGCTGATGTTTTATGCCATGCCATTTGTGATGCTCTTCTAGGTGCGGTTGCAAAAGGAGACATTGGCCATCATTTTCCAGATACTGACCTGAAATACAAAAATATTTCAAGTTTGAAACTTCTGAAACAGTGCATGGATATTATCAACAACGATCATTATTGCATTGGCAATATGGATTGCACCATTATTGCCCAGGCGCCACGAATGGCACCTCATATAACAACAATGAGATCTGTTTTAAAAAATATGTTGGCAGTTGATATTGATCAAATCAATATCAAAGCAACAACAACTGAAAAGTTGGGTTTTACAGGAGCAGGTGAGGGAATAGCTGCTCATTGTGTTGTTTTGCTTTATAGAAAGAGTTGATTTTTTAAAAAATTCAAAAATTACTTGCCTATAAGGTCTTTTTATTGCATTAATAAATCTTTTGAATGTAATCCAAATTGACTGAATTGCGTGGACAGACCTTATTTATTGGTAATTATAGCAATAAATAAGCTTGTGTCCCCTGCCATTCAATCTATTTGGGTTACACTCAAATTTTTCAGAAATAACCAAAAACATTCATAAAGAGGTGATCATGCAAAAATATTTAAGCATTCATTATTTTCGCTTTATAATGATAGCCTGTCTACTTACCATTTGGACAGTAAGCCCCACTATTGCAGATGATAATGTTTCTTCTTTATTTCAAAAAGGTTTAAAGTATTATAAAAAAGGTGAATTAAAACAAGCTGGCTTGATTTTTGAAAAAGCATTGAAATCAATGAATTTGAATGAGAATATTGATCTTTATGTTGATATTACTTCTCATTTGGCTAATGTCTATCAAGGGTTGGGATATCATGAACGTGCTATTGATATGATTGAACCTGTGCTTCATGTAGTTGAAAAGACTGATCATCAAGTTTCTCATGTGACCTTATTGAGTCAGTTGGGGGACTTACATTTTTCTCTGGGACAAATGGGAAAAGTTATTGATTATTTTTTAAAAGCTGTTGAAGAAGCCAAAAAAACTGAGAATCCCAAACTAATCGCCTCTGTATATAACAATGTTGCAAATGCACTGGCTGTTGACAAGGACTACAAAACAGCCGGATTTTTATTTGAAGAAGCCCTTGTACAACTGGAACAAGCTCCTGATGATGACCTTCGTGCAACCATTTTAATTAATTTAATGCGTCTTGAATTTAGTAAGGGAAATTTTAAAACAGTTGTATCCAATTTGGAAGGCGTCATTCTTCAAATTGCTCAAATGGAAGATACTCATCAAAAAGCATCTAATTTAATCAGTATCAGTTTATTTATCAAAACATTAAGAAAAAAATTAAAATTAGATAATGATACAATGCTTCAAAATGCCATGTATGTTGCCCTAAATGAAGCACAAACCATATCCACAAAACTATCTGACCATCGAAATGCATCTTATGCTTTTGGATACATGGGGCAATTGTATGAAGCGGAAAAACGATATGAAGAAGCCCTTCGCCTGACACGAAGTGCTGTTTTTTATGCCGAATTATCAAACTCCCCTGAAGCTCTTTATCTATGGCAATGGCAACTGGGTAGATTGTTCAAAGCTCAAGGTTCAGTCGATGAAGCCAGACAGGCTTTTGAAAAATCCATTAATACTTTAAATCCTATTCGACAAGAATTGTTTATTGGTTATCGCACCAAGCAAGATTTTTTCAATGACAATGTTAAACCTGTTTATTTGGGCCTTGCAGAATTGATTCTGGATCAGGCAGAAGCGGCTCAAGATACTGAAAAAAAAGAAAAATACTTATTACTGGCTCGTGAAACAATGGAGACATTAAAAACTGCTGAATTAGAAGATTTCTTCAAGGATGAGTGTGTTTCTGCAAAATCTGGCAATAAAAATAAATTGGTACGAACCCCGGAAAAAACAGCAATTTTGTATCCAATCACATTGGCCAATAAATTAGCACTTTTAGTGACATTACCCGATGGCATGCATTATGTATCTGTTTCTGTGGCATTGGAGGATCTCAGTAAAACCATTCTTGCGTATCGAAAAAAATTGCAAACCCGCCCCAATAATCGTTTTTTGTATGATTCAATGAAAATTTATGATTGGGTTATACGACCGGTTGAAGATATGTTGATTGAAAAAAATGTGGAAACACTTGTGGTGGCTCCTGATGGTGTTTTACGATTGATTCCTTTTTCCACCCTTTACGATAGCAAAAAGTTTTTAATACAAAAATATGCCATATCAACCATTCCTGCAATCAGCTTAACCGATCCCAGACCAATGAATAAAGATAATTTTGAAATTCTGTTAGGCGGACTTGCTGAAGGTCGCCAGGGATTTTCTCCACTTCCCAGTGTTCCTGCAGAGCTAAGAGATATCAAAAAAATTATGAATGGAAAAATACTGATTAAAGATAAAGACTATACCATTCCAAACATTACCGAAACATTTAAAAACAATGAATACTCCATTGTACACATTGCCACTCATGGCGTTTTTGGCGGGACCCCTGAAGCCAGTTTTTTGCTGACTTATGAAAGCAAGCTTAATATGAATTTGCTTGAAAGACTCATAGGATTGAGTAAATACCGAAAGCAAAAAGTTGAATTATTGACATTAAGTGCCTGTCAAACGGCTTTAGGTAATGAACGTGCCGCAATGGGGCTTGCCGGAGTTGCTGTAAAAGCAGGTGTAAAAGGTGCCATTGCGACATTGTGGTTTGTTGATGATGAAGCTACATCCATTGCTATTCGTGAATTTTATCGTCAGTTAACCAAACCTGGACTGACAAAAGCGCAAGCCATGCAGAATGTACAGAAAAAGTTTATCAATCAACGACGATATTGGCATCCACTGTATTGGGCTCCTTTTCTTGTTATTGGAAATTGGATGTAAATCGCTTATATAGTTCTCTTTTCTTTTTCCTAAAGCTGTTCCCACTATGGAAACAGCTTTGGGACCAAACTTAAGTTATACTTGGACTTGTTGGCAGAGCGAATGGGCGACCGATTTCATTTTTGCTGATTCTCAGGAACTACAAAAAATAATTGATCGTCAGGTTAAACATGCATTTTTATGCACAGCAAAAATATCAACCCCACTCAACGATCTCATCAAAACAGTCACACAAACAACATATAAAAATGGGCAGAGAATTCGTGCTCTTGATCCTTCTAAAAAATTTATCCTGAAACCTTTATTGACATTTAAACAAATATTCATTAATTGATGCTGGCAAAATACAAAAAGGAATAACCGCCTGTTAAGATATCAGGCCAAATATTTTTATGAAACTAAAAGAACTTGAACTTTCTGGTTTTAAATCATTTTGTGATAAAACCAAAATTACGTTTCCTGAAGGTGTTTCTGCAATTGTTGGTCCTAATGGTTGCGGAAAAAGTAACATATTAGATTCTCTCAGATGGGTGATGGGAGAACAAAGCAGCCGCCAACTTCGTGGAAAATCTATGGATGATGTCATTTTTGCTGGAACAGATGGCCGTGCTCCCTCAAATATGGCGGAAGTTTCTTTAACCCTTCTAAATGATAAAACGAGCGCCTGCCCTGAAGAATATAAAAATCTTAAACATATTATGATCACTCGCCGGCTGAACCGAAAAGGTGAAAGTGCCTATTTAATTAATAAAAAACCAGGCCGGCTGAAAGATATTCAAAATTTACTGCTGGGCAGTGGCATGGGTGCCAGAACGTATGCCATTGTTCAACAAAATAATGTTGGCGCTATCACTGAAGCTGGCCCTGATGAACGACGTGTCTTTATTGAAGAAGCGGCCGGGGTCATGCGATATAAATATCAAAAAAAAGAAGCCCTTCGAAAAATGGAGGCGACCAACCAAAATTTATTGCGCATTAAAGATATTGTTGATGAAGTTTCAAAACAAATGAAAAGCGTTAAACGCCAGGCCAAAAAAGCGGAACGTTTTGAAAAACTTAAACAACGTATTTTTTATTTAGATGTTTCTGCTGCCATTCTTCGAAAAGAGGTAATCCAAAAAAATATTGAAAAAACAAAAAATCTGCTAGATGCTCTTCGCAATCAAGATTCACAACAGGCCAGTCGTTTAAAAGAATTAAATCAAGCCATTGAAACCATTCAAAGGGAACGTCTGGTTAAGGATAATGCCATTGCAGAACAGCGTGCCAGACACTTTGATATTCAACGTCGCATTGATAAGATGGAAAATGACCAGTCTCATGGAGAAAAAGATTTAGAACGTTTGACTAAAGAAATTAGAGATCTTGAAAATAATCAAAAAGATCAGGAACAAAGAAATATTGAAATTAATAATGAGATGGATCGTGTGATCGAAGAACAGGATAAATTCCTGGAAGAAGCTGGCGAAATAAAAAAACAAATTCGTGATGAAGAAAAAAATAGCCAGCAAATGCGTGATAAACTGGATAAATTGAACAATCAACTGGAGACTCAAAAAGGAAGTCTCATGGATTTGCTGGCTCAAGAAGCTCGATTTAAAAACGTTCAAAAAACTGCCGAGCAAAGCAAAGCTTCTTTAGATGAACGATTTCAAAAAATACGATCTGAAGAAATTCAGGCTAAAAGAAGAGTTACTGAGCTCACCAACAAAATGAACGCTGCACAGGAAACATTGGACCAGCTTAAAGAAAGAAATAGTGAACTTGAAATGGCTATTGATGACTTTCGCTCTCAATTGGATAAAAAAAGACATCAATTGTCCCAACAAGTTAAAAAAGTACAAAATTTAGATATTAATCGGAGTAAAACCAAATCAAAATATCAAACCCTCCGAAAAATGGATGAAAATCACGAATGGTTCAAAAGTGGAATTAAATCTATTATGGCTCGTCAACAAGTGGATAAACGTATTTTATCTCTGGTTGTCGATGTTGTGGAACCATTTCGCTATTATGAAGAAGCATTAGAAGTTGCTTTGGGTGAATCTCTTCAATTTGTAATTGTTCAGGATACTGATACTGGTTGTGAAGCCATGGAGTATTTGAAAACCAATAATGCCGGTCGCGGTGGTTTTTTGCCAGGGAAAATAACGAAAACCATATCCCATACCAAATGGCCCAAATCTTTTAAAAATAATATTAAACCCATTATGGACTGCATATCGGTTAAAACAGGTTATGAAAGTATTATTAAACTTTTATTGGGGAATGTTTTGGTTGCAAAGGATCTTCAAGATGGACTGTCAGCATGGAACGAATTTCCAGATTGTCGGGTGGTTACTCAAACAGGAGAAAGTATTTCTGAAAAAGGCGTTTTGATTGGTGGCAGTAAAACTGAAGGCATTATTGCAAAAAAACAGGAAGTCAGACAACTTAAAGAACAGCTTGAACAAATTGAAGAAGAATTGATTGGCGGAAAACTGGCTCAGCAAAATTTGGAAAATGAATTAAAAGACATTGAAATTAATCTCCAACAGCAAACCCAACTACTTGGAAAACAGCGAAATAATGAAGTTGAATCTGAAAAAAATTTATATCGTCTTGAGGAAGATTTAAAACATGCCAGACGAAATCTGGATTTTTTAAGTGATGAATGTAAACGATTGACCGGAGAAGAAACTTCGATTAACGAAGAATTATCTAAAAGTGATCAGGCCTTGTTGGAACTTACAAAAGAGATTGAAAACACACAAAAAAATATCACTCGCATATCTTCGGACCTTACCAAACATTCTGAGCATATGGAAGATTATCAGCAAAAAGTTGTTGATTTGAAACTCCAGTCAACAAGCATTCAAGCCAAGCTTGATAACTTTAATAATACCCTTCGAAGACTTCAAACTTTCGAAAAAGAAGGTGTTGAGCGAGAAAAACAATTTGAAGAAGATATTCGGGAAAAAACGCGACAAATTGCTTTATTGAAAAAGAAAGTTGAAGAATACGATGAATATCTCGATGTGCAACGCGTTGAACTCAAACAACTGGAGGAAAGTCTGTCTGAATTTGAAGCTGAATTTGACAGTATTGCTCAAAAAATGAAAGAAAATCAAGAGTCTGTTTCAAAAATTAAAGGCGCTCAGGAAGAAACACAACAAAAAATTCATGCTTTAGAATTGGAACAATCACAACGCGAACTAAAAATTGAAAATATTGATGCTCGAATTAATGAGCGCTATGAACAGAACCTTGAAGACATTCAAGCCGATTTTGAAGTTGAACGTGAAATGCCACTGGTAGAAATTGATAAAGAATTGTCATCATGTCGCAAACAAGTGAATCAAATTGGTGCAGTTAATATGGATGCTATCAATGAATTTAAAGAACTGGAACAGCGCTTTGAATTTTTAAGTCGTGAACAGGAAGACTTGTTGACAGCCATATCTGATTTGAACAAGGTTATCAGAAAAGTCAATAAAATAACACGAGAACGATTTGTTACAACATTTAATCAAATCAATGAAAAATTAAATGAGGTCTTTCCTCAATTATTTCAGGGCGGATCAGCCAAACTCATGATGACAGATCCAGAGAAGCCTTTGGAAACAGGCGTTGAATTTATGGTGCATCCACCTGGAAAACGATTGACACGATTAAGTTTACTATCTGGTGGTGAAAAAGCGCTATCTGCCATTGCTTTTATTTTTTCAATTTTTTTGATTCGTCCGGCAGGTTTTTGTGTGATGGACGAAATTGATGCTCCTCTTGATGAAGCTAATGTTGGTCGATTCAATAATTTATTAAAAATCATTGGTCAGCAGTCCCAGATCATTATGGTCACTCATAACAAAGGCAGCATGGAATTTGCTGACGTTTTGTTCGGGATAACAATGGAACAAAAAGGAGTTTCAAAAATTGTTTCGGTGAATTTAACCACAGATACCCTCAATTAGAAATGCGAAAAACAAAAGTTGCACAATAATAAATAAAAAGGAGTCACCAATGACTAAACAGCTTTATGTTCTTCAAAAAGAAAGATTGGCAGATATTGAAACCCCTGTATCTGTATACTTAAAATTGTGCAAAGACAGGAAAGATTCTTTTTTGCTGGAAAGTGTTGAAAAAAAGGAAATTACCGGTAGATATTCCATTATAGCCTATGACCCTGTTTTTGCCATAGAAATGGATGATGAAAACGTCTTTTGTATGCAAGATGGGCACCAGGAAACAGCACATAAAAGTCAATTTTTTGATATCATTCGCTCCAGTTTGAAAAATCTTAAATGTGAAAAATCATTGCCTTTACCCACATTAGGATCGTTAATGGGCTTTGTTGGATATGATGCTGTCCGATTAATCGAAAAACTTCCTTCAAAGCATAGCAATAACATGCCAGTTGCACGGCTTGTGTTTCCATCCCGATTTATTATTTTTGATCATTTGTTGCGGATGATGACATTATTTGCATTGGATAATGACAAATCCACATGCCAAAAAAAAATAACTGAAATGGAACAGCAACTGGCACAACCATTAATCTTAACAACAAAAACATCAGGCATTCATGTTATCCCTCCTGATAAAGAAAGGTTTTGCAATGCAGTTTCAAAAGGAAAGGAATACATTCATGCTGGCGATATTTTTCAGGTGGTTTTGTCTGATCGGTTTGATGGTGAAACTGATTTGACTCCTTTTGAGGTTTATCGAAGATTGCGATTAAGAAGCCCTTCACCTTATATGTTCTTTCTAAATTTTGGTGACTATCAATTGGTGGGGTCATCTCCAGAAACTCTGGTAAAAGTTAATCACAGGACTGCTTTCATTATGGCTATTGCCGGAACAAGAGGTCGTTCAGATGATCCTGAAAAAGATCGAGCTCTGGAAAAAGAACTTTTGGCCTGTCAGAAAGAAACAGCAGAACATATTATGCTGGTCGATCTGGCTCGAAATGATATCAGCAGAGTTGCACAATATGGAAGTGTAAAGGTTGAACCATACATGTCTGTTGTGCGATACAGTCATGTGATGCACATTGTTTCTCAAGTTGAAGGTACACTACAAGATGGCAAAGATGCGATAGATGCATTAAAAGGCGGATTTCCAGCAGGAACTGTTTCTGGTGCGCCTAAAGTCAGGGCAATGGAAATAATTGATGAACTTGAGCATACAGCTCGCGGTCCCTATGCTGGAGCTGTTGGATATTTTGGTCCGGATAATGTAATGGATATGTGTATTGCGATTCGAACCATATTATTTCGAAAAAATCAGTTTACCATACAAGTTGGAGCTGGTATTGTTGCAGATTCAGTTCCAGAAAATGAGTATAAAGAAATACAAAATAAAGCTGCACAAAGTATAGCTGCATTAGAAACTGCAGCAAAAGGGAATATATAATAACCATCGGGTGAAACACAAAAAAAGCCATGTGCTTTTATGTTACGCCCTTTCAGAGCTAAAAATATAGTGCAACTTTTTTTGTTGCGCCCTAACAATTTCAAAAAAAAGGAAGCAAGGCATGGATATCAAAGAAGCTATTGCAAAAGCAGTCAATGGCAATGACCTGACTGAAAATGAAATGATCGATATCATTGATCAGATTACCGATGGTAAAATTACTGCCGCTCAAATAGGTGCTTTTTTAATTGCTCTTCGAATGAAAGGTGAAACCATTGATGAAATATCTGGTGCTGCTCGTGTTATGCGTGCGAAATGTATTCCCATTCCGCCTTATAACCAATCACAGGTCGCAATAGACAGGGATGAAATTACATTGGATCAGGAAACCATTGTTGACACATGTGGTACTGGCGGAGATGGCACCAAAACATTTAATATTTCAACAACAACTGCTTTTGTGGTCGCAGGAGCAGGGTTGAAAGTTGCCAAACATGGTAATCGTTCTGTCTCAAGTTTGTGCGGTAGCGCAGATGTTATAGAAACATTGGGTGTTAATCTGGATTTAACACCTGAACAGGTTGGTCAATGCATTGAAAAAGTTGGCATTGGTTTTTTATTTGCCCCTTTACTTCATGGCGCCATGCGCTATGTCATTGGTCCAAGAAAAGAAATTGGATTGCGGACAATTTTTAATGTATTAGGTCCATTAACGAATCCAGCATCAGCATCAGTACAAATATTGGGCGTATATGATCAACAGTTAACTGAAAAACTGGCAGGAGTGCTTCAAAAATTGGGTTCAAAAAGCGCTTTTGTTGTTTATGGTGAAGGGTCTTATGATGAAATCAGTATTACTGGTCCAACCCATGTGACACAATTAAAAAATAATGCTCTCAAAACCTATACCATAACCCCTGAATCGGTTGGTCTGAAAAGTGCCAGTCCTGAAGATATTATTGGCGGTGATGCTAAAACCAATGCTGGGATTACTCAAAAAGTCTTATCAGGAGATCCTGGCCCTTGTCGAGACATTGTTTTGCTTAATTCTGCTGCTGCATTGATTGCAGCAGATCTGGCTGCTGATTTTAATGAAGGGATTAAACTTGCGGAACAATCCATTGACTCAGGGGCAGCTAAGGAAAAATTGGATCAACTGATTCAGATGAGTCAGGCGGTAAAAAAATGACCATATTGGATACAATTATAAAAAAAACAAGTCTTGCTGTTGATGAACTGAAGAAGCAAACCCGTATTAAAGACCTTGAATCTATCGCTGAACAACAATCCCCTGCTCGTTCATTGGTTGATGCTATCCATAAATGTCCACATGTACCAGTAATTGCTGAAATCAAGAAAGCATCCCCCTCCAGAGGCACTATTTTACCTGGTGCAAATATTGTAGATATTGCCAGACAATATCAGAATGGAGGAGCTGTTGCCATTTCTGTGTTGACTGATCAGGCTTTTTTTAAAGGAAGTATCAGTGATTTAAAGACTGTAAGAAATTCTGTTGATCTGTTAATTTTGAGAAAAGATTTTATTATTGATCCAATACAAATTATCGAAGCTCGAGCTGCTGGCGCAGATTCTGTATTATTGATCGCTTCAGCATTAGCTCCCAAACAATTAAATGATTTATATGACATCAGCCTTCAATTGGGAATGATTCCTTTAGTAGAAATTCATCATCAAGAAGAGCTTGATACAGTCATGTCGCTTAATCCCCAGTTGATTGGTATCAACAATCGTAATTTAAAAACCATGACTGTTGATATTCAGACCAGTGCAACACTCAGACAATCCATACCTAAACATATTTGTGTTGTTGGAGAAAGTGGTATATCCACTGTTGATCACATACATTTTTTAAGACAGTCAGGTATCAATGCTTTCCTGATTGGTACATCGTTGATGCTGGCTGAACATCCGGAAACACAATTAAAAAAACTTAATTTGATTGAATAAGAATATGAGCAGAACATATATAAAAATTTGCGGCATGACCAATATCGATGATGCTCGGGCTGCAATTCAAATGGGGGCTGATGCTTTGGGCTTTATTTTTGCTGAAAGCCCTCGAAAAGTATCTCCGGAAATGGTTCGAGATATAATTGACGAACTCCCAAAACATCACCTGTATATTGGCGTTTTTGTCAACCATCCTTTTCAAAAAGTTCGTTGGACAATGGAGTTTTGCAATTTAGATGCTGTTCAGTTGCACGGCGATGAGCAATTGGTGGCAAACCATATTTTAGAGAATGATTCTTTGTCCTATCACTTTCCTCAATCGTTTACACCCAATGTGATTAAAGGATTAAGGGTCGGGCCAGATCATCCTCCGCCTGAATCTTATCCATCAAAAGTAATGCTGTTATTGGACACTTATTGTAAATCATCACATGGTGGTACGGGTAAAACATTCAATTGGCAACAGGCCATTCCATTAGCTCGTCAGCGCTCTATTATGTTGGCTGGAGGCCTGACACCTGATAATGTGGGGAAAGCCATTGAAACTGTTCAGCCATTTGCTGTTGACGTTTCCAGTGGTGTAGAACGAGAAAAAGGGATAAAAGATCATGAAAAAATGAAAGCGTTTATAGAAAATGTGCGAACAGCAGATAGAAAGATCTATGGATGAATCTCATTAATATGATGTCATCCTTTACATCTTCCTATCCTCCTTATCTTATATTATTTGTTACAGCCAGATGTAATGCACATTGCCAAATGTGCTTTAACAGTATGCGGCAAAATCATGCCAACATAGAAGATGAACTGACAGTCAATGAGATCGAACAAATTTCCAGACATTATCGAAAATTAACACAACTGACATTAACAGGCGGTGAGCCTTTTTTACGAAATGATCTTCATCTCATTTCACAATTGTTTTACGAAAATAGTGGAATGCGATGGCTCACCATTCCGACAAATGGATATTTAACTGGCAGCATAATAGAAACCACCCAAAAAATTCTGGATCAATCTCCTGATCTATCCATCAACATTGATTTGTCGATTGATGCTTGTGATTCATATCACGACTCAATCAGACGATTGCCAGGTTCTTTTCAACAGGCAATGCAAACATTTAATGAATTGAAAAAAATAAGAGATATCAATCATAGACTGTCAATAAAATGGACAACTGTTGTATCGCCATTTAATGAAAGTCATGTTTCCGGAATTCTCAATCGTCTGGCATCATTGGGTGCAGATGACCATGAATTGTTGCTGGCACGAGGTCAATTCAGAGATAAATATGATAGAAATGTTTCAATGGAAACATATAAGCGTTTGATTCATCAGAAACGTTTACTTGAGTCAAAATATCATAAAAAATTAAAAGGATTTGCAAGATTATTTCATATCTTGTATGAACATCTTTATGATATTATGATCAAAAGTCAGACAACGAATAAAATGATATATCCTTGTCTGGCAGGACAAAAATTTATTGAAATTTATGAAAATGGTCAGGTGGTTCCCTGTGAAATGAGACAATGGATTCAAAAAGATGGAACACAAGGCTTTGGAAGCCTAAGACATGTCAATTATAATATTTCAGAATTATTACAAACAAGCAGGGCAAAACACATTATCAAAAAAATTAAACATAATTATTGTGATTGTACTTTTGAATGTGCCATACTATGTAATATGATTTTTTCTTTTTCTGCATATCCTCACTTATTATATCTCATCTTATTAGATGAAGTGAGTGTAAGGAAAGCTTGATTATTTTCAGAGCATTTTTTTTATAAATAACAGATGTATTCGAGGTATAAATGCTTTTTGCTAAAAATATAAATCATCCACAAGAGTCTCCCATTAAACTTGCTCATATTTACACTGCATTAAGTATTATCTTTACAATAATTTGGTTGATTCTATGGTCAACAATGGATTTTTTGCGGTCATCACATTGGGTGCATTTACCATTTCATTCAACAGTTGAAACAATTGGTGGACTTTCTGCCATTTGGATTGCTGTGGTACTCTTCAATCAGAAAGATTCTGACATGGATATCTGCTTTTTGCTTGGCAATGGTTTTGTTTGTAAAGGCATTTTAGATATCTTTCATGCGGTTTGTATGCCGGGAGAATCGTTTATTTTTTTAAACAGTGCTGCCAGTTTGTTTGCATCTATTTTGTTTTCATTTATATGGTTGCCCAGGCATGTGTTGAAACGATATGCAAAAGAACATCGTTGGTTCATCATAGGGTTTATTATTATTTCAGTCTCCATTGGATTTAGAGCGGTTCTTTTTCCTGAAGGTGTTCCACATATTATTCCTTTGTATGAAGAACGTTTTACGTTTATTTCTATTACCTTGAACAATGCTTCGGCTATCTTATTTTTAACAACAATACCAAGATGGGTCTCTTTATATCAGTCCAGTGGACATCGCTATTTTTTACTTTTTTTATCCATATCATTTTTGTTTGGTACATCAGAAATTTTTTTTCAATATTCAGACTTATGGGATGGTATCTGGTGGAGTTGGCATTTTATAAGACTGGCAGCCAATATCATTACGCTCTGGTTTCTTTTTAATAATTATTTATTGCTGGAAGATGAAGTTGATAATTTTCGAAAAAATACAGAAATAAGAACTTCCTAATAAAAAAAATATATACTTATGATAAAAAAAATAAAAAACGTATTTGATTATCTGGTTTTTTGGATCATATTAGATATTGTCTATATTTTAATTGTATTCAATGTCCCTTTTGTTCAATTACCCAAAGTTTATATTTTTTTTATTTCTCATTCCTTTGGTATAATAGTAGCGACAATGGTAATGTTTACCGGTCTTGGTGCGGGTGTTCTATGGTTGCCAATGTTAAGCTTACTGGGTATTCCGCCATCAGAGGCAATTTCTTTATCCATTTTTACACAAATCGCTGGCAAAGGCATTGGAACTCTTAATTTTTTAAAAGATGGTATTGCCGATTTGAAAGTCATCAAATATTTTCTTCCCTACACTCTGATTGGTATTTTTATTGGCTATGTGGCTGGATTTTTCATGTCACTGCAAAGTGAGCAATTGTTGATATATATATTTGTTGCTGTTGCTTTTTACCTGTTGATTCAAATGCTTAATTCTTTGTACAGTGAAAATCAATACGATTTACAGCCAATAGATTATACGATTCTGATCAACAGTCGCTTACTTGTCATCTGTTCCTCTTTTTTTACAGGTCTTTTATCCATCGGTAATTCAGACTGGCTGATTCCGCATATGCAGGAACGACTAAAAATGTCAACTCCATGCGCTGTTGCAACAGGCATCGTTGTAATGTTTTTTTCAGTTGTATTTTATTTAACACTAACTGCTGCAAGCGTTTATCTGGGAATCAGAGAATGGCCCATACACACGCCAATTTTATTGTCCACCTGCAGTGGTGTAATGATGGGAGGACAAATCGGTACACGCCTCACACGATACCAATGGCTTCGAAAAAATCAAAAACATGCATTTATTATAATATTGGCTTTGTCGCTGATCCATTTATTATGGTAAAAATGTCAGATGTCTTTTAATTGAAAAGGTGATTCCATGCATTACGAAGGAAATATGATTCGCCCACCAAGCGAAGCAAACAGTGTTTTATTGCAAGCAACAGTGGGTTGCTCTCACAATAAGTGTACATTTTGCGGTGCATACAAAGGGGTTCGGTTTAAAATCAAATCCGATGATATTATTTTAAAAGATATTGATTATGCATCTAAAAATTTCAAATTCCATAAACGTTTGTTTATTTGTGATGGCGATGCCATGATTATTCCCCAGAAACGACTTATTTTTATGCTAAAAGAAATTCAAAAGCAATTGCCCTGGATCGAACGAGTTGGCGTTTATGCCAATGCCAAAAGCCTGTCAATGAAATCACTTGACGAACTTAAAGAACTTAGACAGCTTGGGTTAAAGATTGCTTATTTAGGGCTTGAATCTGGTGATGATGAAACCCTCAAAAAAGTAAGAAAAAAAGGCGATTCTGCTTATATGATTGAACAATCGGTTAAGGCCAAAAAAGCTGGAATTAAGCTTTCAGTGACTGTTTTGTTGGGGCTTGCCGGGCGTGAGCGGTCTCAGTTTCATGCTGAAAAGACAGGAATGACACTATCTGCAATGGACCCCGATTATGTCGGTGCATTGAGCCTGATGTTAATTCCAGGAACCCCAATGTATGATGATTATGAAAAGAAAACATTTGAAATGATTGAACCGATTGAAATGCTTAAAGAATTAAGAACAATGATTGCAAATACGCATTTGACAGATGGACTCTTTCACGCCAATCATGCATCCAATTATTTGCCCATTCGGGCTCACCTTCCTTATGATCAAGAGCGCGTGGTTGCTCAAATTGATAATGCTATCAATGGAAAAATTCCACTGAAACCTGAATACATGCGAGCGCTTTGATCGTTCTATAAAAGAACCTTGCATCCTTTATCAAATAGGTGTAAACACAAAAATCAGTTTTTAAAGAATCACAATTGAATAACGTTCCTGATTATGACGACAAGATTTGTGTTGAGATTGTTTGATAAGAAATTCTCGAAAAATAAGTTCCCCATTATTGATATTGTTCGTTTCGGGGTTTTTGTTTGTAGAGACGTAGCATGCTACGTCTCTACACGACCTTATTTTTTTGTACGTTCAAGATAAAATGAGGATGTTAATATTAGAGAATTCCTAAGAAAAGTTCGAAAAATAATTTTCCCTATCCTACGAGTCAGACAGTTAAGTTATTTTTCTAAAAGAATCGTTATTCTATTTCAATTGTGGTTCCCAAGTGACTCAGTTCTCTTGTAATGGCAGCTATTGAGCTGAAATGGAAAATACTCAATGTAAAGGAGAAATAAATGATGAATGAAGCCATCAGTCAAACCGAAAAAGATCGTCTTTGTGTGAATACAATTCGTACATTAACGATGGACGCTATTCAACAAGCCAATTCTGGACATCCGGGAGCACCAATGGGCCTGGCGCCTGCCGGATATGTATTGTGGACTCAATTTTTGAAGCATAGCCCAAGTCACACCCTTTGGCCGGATCGAGATCGTTTTGTACTATCTGGCGGTCATGCATCAATGTTGCTTTACAGTCTCTTACATCTTACCGGTTATGAATTATCATTGGAAGATATCCAATCCTTTCGACAGTGGAAAAGTAAAACACCGGGGCATCCAGAATATGGAATAACGCCTGGTGTTGAGACAAGTACAGGACCTCTTGGACAGGGATTTGGAAACGCTGTAGGAATGGCTATGGCCGAACAATTCCTGGCAGCCACCTTTAATCGTCCCAATTTTTCTATTGTTGATCATTATACTTATGTCATGTGTGGAGATGGTGATTTGATGGAAGGGATATCCAGTGAATCTGCATCCCTTGCCGGACACCTGGGATTATCAAAACTGATCTGTTTATATGATTCCAATAGTATCTCTATAGAAGGATCAACAGATATCACTTTTACTGAAGATGTTGCTTGTCGTTTTAAGGCTTTTAATTGGCATGTACAAAAGGTTGAAAATGGCAATGACCCGATTGCTATTGGAAATGCCATTGCTGCGGCAAAAGATGAAACAACACGACCTTCAATTATTATCATTCATACCACCATTGCATATGGAAGTCCCAATAAACAAGGCAGTGCAGATGCTCATGGCGCTCCTTTGGGCGAAGAAGAAGTTCGTTTAACAAAACAATGTCTTGAATGTTCTCTGGATGAGTGTTTTTGTGTGCCTGACATTGTTTATGAAACGTGTTCCTGTAAAGAAAAAGGACATACTCTTGTTCATGACTGGCAAGCACTGTTTCATACTTACACTCAAGAGTATCCCGATCAAGCCAAAGAATGGGAACAGGTTATGAGTGGAAAACTGCCAGAAGAATTTTCAGACGTTCTGCCAGATTTTAGAGATAAAATCGGAGAATCTATAGCCACTCGAGCAGCATCTGGCATTACACTTAATGCAATTGCAAAGGTTTTACCAACCTTAATTGGCGGATCAGCAGATTTGGCGCCATCAAATAAAACTTTTATCAATGATATGAGTGAATTTCAAAAAGGTCATTATAATGGTCGTAATATTCGATTTGGCGTTCGAGAACATGCCATGGGGGCCATACTCAATGGTCTTGCGCTTCATCGGGGTATTCGGCCTTTTGGTGGAACATTTATGGTTTTCTCTGATTATATGCGACCGGCCATTCGTATGGCAGCCTTAATGGAGATACCAGTTATCTATGTGTTTACTCATGATAGTATTGCTGTTGGCGAAGATGGTCCAACCCATCAACCTGTTGAACATCTTGCTGCG
>Ga0272440_1001526_pt1 | contig 18821 bp, 14 predicted proteins | sample SSMMMBAug17_FD_192440 | JGI IMG/M metagenome (GOLD analysis project Ga0272440, IMG submission 192440) | Marine sediment archaeal communities from Little Sippewissett salt marsh, Falmouth, MA, United States - SSM-MMB-Aug17 | ecosystem: Environmental > Aquatic > Marine > Wetlands > Sediment ...
GCGTAGGGCTAAAGCCCAACGCTGAATTGAGAAAGGACGCTAAAGCGCCCTCATACAACATAGGTACTGAATTGGGAATATCATGATTTTCATCAATTTTGAAAGTAATAAACAGTTAATTAATCATTAGCTTTTGGGTATTGAGGGCGCTTTAGCGTCCTTTCTCAATTCAGCGTTGGGCTTTAGCCCTACGCTGTTCTTGCAATTGCCGAGATCGAGCATTCCTTGTATGAAATTCACTTCCCCTAAACTGTACATACGCCCTTAACACTGGGTTAACACTTTAATCGAAATCATGATTGATTATAAACCTGTAGAGACGCACGGCTGAGCGTCTCCGAGGGAACATGTTATTGTCTGGGCATTCCTTCGCATTGATTGAACTGAAAATAATTATCCCAGATATAATCCAACTTGGTGCAGGCATCATCAAAAGAAATTGCCTTCCATATCGCTTCTCCATTTTCATCTGTATGTGTTTTTTTACATAGTTCAAACTCTTGCAGTTTTCGTAAGGCATCATTTATTTCAAAATCGATCATTGTATCATATTTTTTTGCAAACCATTGTTCAATAATAGTATCCAAATCAGATGCGGTTAATCCTTTTTGAGCGCGTATAAGAAAGTAATAGCTTAGTATTGCTTCTTTACATTCTTCTTCTTCAGCTTCGTTTAAAATATAATAAAATACTCCGGCATTATTATCTAAATTTTTAAAATATAGATTATCGCCTAAATCTTTCATAAATTTAATTTTTCTATTTTTATAGTTGTTCCAATGGTTTACTAAAAAAGCCCCAACAGCGGACAATGCACTGATACCGCCAACCATACACGAAATCTCAGTTGGTCCAAGAGATGGAATCTCACCACCAGTGAAAATAAATGAGCGGGTTAAAAACCAGAGAACAGAAATCATTGCAATCAATCCCGCACTTGCTTTTAATGCGACAAGGACACCTCCACCTAAAGCACAGCTCATCATTAATAGAATATCTTTGTATCTCATTCTGACCTGGGTATTTGGAAACATCATTTCCATATCTGCTTTTGGGATATTCTTAAAAAGTTTGAGAATCATACTACCGGGTTTGAATTTTATATTTTTACGTTTTTGAGAGTCAAAATAGGCTTTGTCTTTAAATTTAATCAGCAAAGCCACCCGATCAAAAATAATCACCTCTGTTTTAATCGGTTTTCGAAATAGCCTTTTTTTGAAATGTTCTTCCTTTCGTACACCTTTACGATAAATCAATTGACTTTCAAAATCATCAAAATCAACAAATAAATTGACTTTAAACAAAGACGCTTTTTCAATTGCATAGTTTAGATCCTCTTGTGTAATCTGCTCATAATTTGCATCATTTAAGATTTCCTTAAATATGTCTAACAGATTCTTTTCGCTTTCTTTCATATCATCTACAGTATAGGCCCTTTTGGTTTTGGTGATCTTATCAGGGTTTAAAGGATAATAATTATTTTTGAGGCATTCAATTTTTTTATGAAATATAAAATGGATGATGCATTCAAGAAGATTACACACATTTTGAAATTGTTTTTGTTCTGAAGGTTTTAAATAACCATCTTCACATAAAAGTCTGACAATTTCAGCTTTTTGAAAAGGAATAAATCGTTCAGGTTTGTGATATTTTGTCATAATTTATCTTTAAGAAGCCTGAAAATAAAAATTCAGGCAAGGATGATGTCCCTATTGGAACTTTATTATAATTTGTTTCAACCATTTGTCGGATACGACTATTTACAATGAATAAGTACTGATTATAACTTATTTTGGGGAGCAATAAATTCAAATAGTTCGGTATTGTTCAATCATGACGAGATCATTGTAGGGTGAACCTTATGTTCGCCCTCGAACAATAACCGGAAACGAACCAAAATTTAGAAAAATACTGGTTCGGCCTACTGTGTTTGCAATAATAGGGTCGATTTCGATTATAGTTTAAGGGCGAACATAAGGTTCGCCCCTACAAAGGTCTCGTCATGATTGAACATTTATGGCTCCCCAAAATCCGATATAATCAGAACGTCCTTATCTTTTTGGACGATCAAGAAAATGAGCATGTTATTTATCGAGCATTCCTTTGAACTATAAACAATTAAGAAAATATTTGCAATGGGCTTTATTCTTTATATTGAAAAATTTTCTCACAAAGGAAAGCTATGAAAAAAATGGCCTTAGATCATGGCCAAAGAATGATATTTCATAAATATGTTGACATTTCTGCCAAATGCTTTAAATCAAACTATACAACTTTTAATAAATCAAAATAAAGTTGACTTTCAAAAAATATTTATAAAAAATGGAGTAAAAAGTATGATTTGGACATTAAAGAAAGCATCGTTTCGCGTATTTCACATGACAATGAAAGTTGGTGCCATGCTTATGCCATTTCCAGTGCCCAAACTTATTACCGGGGCAGGCAGTGTCAAGAAATTGGCAGAACAGGTGAAATCAGATGGATTAAGTATGGTGCTGGTCGTAACCGATCGCGTTTTAATGGATTTGAAAGTTCCGGAAAGCTTGTTGGCATCACTGGATGAGCAGGGAATCAAATACAAGGTATTCTCTGATGTGCAACCCAATCCGACAATCAATAATATTGAGGATGGGCTTCAGCATTATCGACTGAATAAATGTGATGGCATTATTGCGATTGGCGGAGGTTCTCCAATTGATTGTGCAAAGGTGATTGGAGCAAGAGTTGTTAATAAAAATCGTTTTGTACGCCAGATGCGCGGCACATTCAAATTGTGGAAATCTCTGCCACCATTTTATGCCGTTCCAACAACTGCGGGCACCGGTTCTGAGACAACAATTGCTGCTGTTGTGACAGATTCAAACACACACGAAAAATTTGCCATTTCATCATTGCCGCTTGTTCCCAAATATGCAGTGCTGGATCCTGAGCTGATGTTAGGCTTGCCCCCGCATATTACATCAACAACAGGTATGGATGCATTAACACATGCTGTTGAGGCCTATATCGGGTTGAATGGAAATCGGGTTACTGACAAAAATGCTGAAGATGCAACACGTCTGATTTTTGAAAACTTGGAAAAAGTGTATGAGAATGGTTCAGACATTGATGCGCGAAACAACATGGCATTGGCCTCATTTTATGCCGGAACAGCCTTTACGAGAGCTTATGTTGGATATGTCCATGCGATTGCTCACAATATGGGTGGCATGTATGGTGTTCCTCATGGACTGGCAAATGCAATAATATTGCCTTATATTTTGGATTACTCTCAAAAAGAAGCTGAAAAGAAACTCGCTAAACTGGCTATTGCTGGCGGTATTGGAAAGAGTAATGAGTCTCCATCGGTCCTGGCACAACGTTTTATTGACAAGGTAAGAACCATGAATGAAAACATGAAGATTCCAACTGTTATCAAAGAACTTCAGGAAAAAGACATTCCGCTGATTGCTGAGCGTGCTTTGTATGAAGCACACCCTGAGTATCCTGTCCCACGCATCATGTCACAGGAAGAATGTGAGTTATTGATTCGAAAATTGTTGCCCTGATTCTCTTTGAGAATTGTTTGTTTTTTATAGTCCGATCGGTCTGTTTGGTCGGACTATAATCGATTTCTTCAGTTCGCACTCGTAAAATTTTTCGCGCATTCCTTGTCTGATATTTTAAACAATAGCGTTTTTATGACTGAGAATATTCCATTTCGTATCGACTCAACTTTTTATGTAAACCCTGCCGGGTAATCCCTAAAAGCTCTGCTGTTTTACTTTTACTTCCTTTAGTCATGTTCATTGCCTGTTCAATCAATTGTATTTCAAGTTCTTTCACATGATCTGAAAGGCTTTTTGAAAAAGGATTTTTCGGTCCTGCAATGGTATTAAGATGAGGAGAAAGCAGGTCACTTGAGCATTTGTCGATTGTTATTTCTTCCCCCTGAGGTGTCAAGGCGACGAGACGTTCAATTTCTCTTCTGAGTTGCCGAATATTTCCTGGCCAATCGAAATCTTCAAATTGTTGAAATACCCCGGGTGAAATGCCATCAATTTTTTTCTTGAATCTGCGACAAACATCCTCGAAAAAACTCATTGTCAATGGAATAATGTCATCTTTTCGTTCTCTAAGAGATGGCAGAGTGATTTCAACAGAAAATAATCGAAAATATAAATCTTCACGAAATTCACCATTATTTACCATTTGTTTTAGATTTTTATTGGTTGCACAAATGACCCGAAATTGAAACTGTGTGATTTTATGACTTCCCACACGATATCCTTCTCCCTCCTGAATAGCGCGTAAAAATTTGGGCTGCATGGTAAGGGGTAAATCGCCGATTTCATCCAGGAATAGGGTTCCACCATCCGCTTCCTCAAATAATCCTTTTTTACTATTAACAGCGCCAGAAAAAGCCCCTTTTTCATGTCCAAAAAACTCACTTTCCATCAGTGTTTCTGGTATGGAAGCACAATTGACTGCCACAAATGGACTTATCGATTGGCGATAGCCTTCATGGATCATGCGTGCAATCAATTCCTTACCTGTTCCATTTTCACCTTGAATTAAAACGTTTACAGGCGTTTCCCATAGCATTCTGACCTGTTCCAAAAGTTTTTTCATAGCTGTGCTATTTGCAATAAATGGCGTTTCAGTAAAATAGCTGGCATCAATACTTTGAATCTCCTGATTGAGCTTTTTACTGATTTTTAAAATTTCATTGTTCAAAGCAATGCTCTCAATAGAGATTGACAGAAATCCAGCAACTTCAACAAGCAAATCAACATCATGTTGATTGAATTTTTTATTGCCATGTTTGTTTAGTATTTGAAGCGCACCAGTGACACCATGACCTGTCAGGCTCTGAATAGGCGCACAAATCATATTGCGCGTTTGAAAGCCAGTAATGTTGTCTATCTTTTTATGAAAACCTTCACGATCTATCAAATTATTCTCTATCGCCGGTTTACCGGATACAATCACTTTTCCAACAATACTTTTGTTCTTTGGCGGCTTGATCTTTTGATTGTTCAGTCCAGTACCATAGAGCGACCAGATAACTTCAGTATCCATTTCATTGATATAAATCGTACATCGTTTGGCATCCATAATCTTGGGTAAAATATCGACATAAAACATGAGCATGGATTTATAGTCATTGATTGTCCATGCGGATGCCACTGTATCGAGACGCGATTTTAAATCAAACATTCGCATTCTTCTCGAATGAAAATCAGTATTTAAAAATGATTCAATCATATTGCGTCCTAACGAATTGTCTCCCAATATGAAGCATGCCTAAAACTGATACAACTCCTTTCCTTCAAGCACACGAATATTATTCTTTGTTAAAACTTCAATGGCTGCTTGCAGGTCATCAAATCGAAAAATATTGACCGCCTTATCCTGGCTGGTATGAACAAATGCATACAAGTATTCAATATTGAGTTTTGCATGATCAATAATGTCAAGCACGGCATTCAATCCACCGGGTTCATCACTAATTTCAACAGCAAGCACATCTGTTTTGCTAAATGTATACCCCTGATCTTTTAATGCACGTTCAGCTTTGGCACAATCATTAACAATAATTCGCAAAATACCAAAATCCGAGGTATCAGACACGGTCAGGGTTCGGATATTGACATTATTGTCTTTTAATAGTTGGGTAACATCTCTGAGTCGCCCCACTTTATTCTCCAAAAAAATAGATAATTGTTGTACACGCATTTTCACCTCCATTATATTTTGCGATTATCAATCACGCGCTGTGCCTTCCCCTGGCTGCGAGCAATGGTTTTGGGTTCAACCAGCTTAACTTTGGTAGACACACCGATTGTTTCTTTTATGTTTTTCGTTATTTCATTTTCTAGCTTCTGTAAAACCTTAACTTCATCAGAAAAAACATCCTGGCCAACTTCAACCAACACAGTCAATATGTCCAAATTGTTGACTCTGTCCACTTCCAATTGATAATGCGGTGCAATATCCGGCATATCCATCAACACACTTTCAATCTGTGATGGAAATACATTGACACCGCGAATAATTAACATATCATCTGATCGACCAGACACTTTATTCATGCGCACATGGGTTCTTCCGCAAATACATGGTTCTGGATTTAGCGATGTAATATCTCGGGTTCGATATCGAATAACAGGGAAGGCCTCTTTTGTTATTGATGTAAACACCAGCTCTCCAGTTTCACCCAGGGGCAGAACGTCACCTGTATCAGGATTAATAATTTCTGGTATGAAATGATCTTCAAAAATGTGAAGGCCATTTTGTGCTTCAACACATTCAATTGAAACCCCTGGACCAATCACTTCACTCAAGCCATAGATATCCATTGCCTTGATGTTCATTTTTTGCTCGATTTCAGCACGCATGTTTTCAGACCAGGGTTCAGCACCCAGGATACCTGCTTTGAATTTCAGATCTTTAAACTTAACGCCCATGTCCTCAGCTACCTCTACCAGATGAAGTGCATAGGATGGGGTGCATGTAATCACTGTTGGCGCAAAATCCTGCATAATAATGACCTGGCGTTTTGTATTACCGCCAGAGATAGGAATCACTGATGCGCCCAGGCGCTCTGCACCATAATGAACACCCAGTCCACCTGTAAATAATCCATAACCATAAGCATTGTGAATGATATCATTCGGGGTCGCACCTGCCGCACATAAAGAACGTGCCATCAGTCTGGACCATGTTTGAATATCACGAGCGGTATATCCAACAACTGTGGGACGTCCGGTTGTACCGGATGATGCATGGATACGAACCACGTTTTCCAATGGCACTGCAAACATGCCAAAAGGATAGTTATCTCTCAAATCTTGTTTGGTGGTAAAAGGAACACGCTTTAAATCATCCAGACTTTTTATTTCTGATGGGCGAACATTTGATGCATCAAATTGTTTTCGATAAAAAGGGACTGTGGCGTAAACACGAGAAAGCGTTTCTTGTAAACGCCTTAATTGAATGGCTTCTAAGGCTTCCCGAGGGAGGGTTTCAAAATCCATATTGTAAATCATTGTTTGTTTTTATCCTTTCATGATCGAACAATCCTGACTGACTTTCAAGCAGGAAAGCTCGGAAAATAACAGGTTGCTCATATAATTTTTATTATGTATCAGAGTCGTATCACAAATGTGTCAAAATATAAACTATAAAATTAAGGTCTTCGTGAATCTGACAACACGCTTTCAAATAATGCCATACAATGGCATGCCTTTAACACCTAGACGATCAACGCGCCTTTCAATATCCAAATCAGGAACGAGCGGACTTGCATGGTGTGCTTTTAAACGCGCATCAATGATCAAACTTTCTTTACATCCCCAATGTTTGCAATGCGTAAACTCATTGGTACCATAAATATCTGTTGCTGGATCAGATCGGGTGAATGTTACCCATAGGAAGTTATCAAGATGTTTACAAACAAAATCAGAATCATCCACAACCACAATGAGTGGAAAAGCTGATAAAGACGTATGCGTTTGTTCAGACAATTCCTTTGCAAGATGATGAATGATAGGGTCATGTTCATCTCTTGCAGTGGTATGCTTTGGACCTTGAATAATCAAAATACCCGGTAAAAAATAGGTCAATTTTGTAAAGGAATCAGGCAGGAACAAATCTTGCGGAATGTGAGTCCCCAGGTTTCTTTTTTTGGGACCACATGCTGGGATAATCACTTTTGAACCTTGATTCAAATTGATTCCAGAATAATCCAGTGTATCCATTGTCGTTTGTGTAATGACATGAACATCTCTTTCCCATTGAACACGTTCTAACATATGGTTAAGAAAGCCAGGGATATCTTTGATATTTAAATATGGAGCGTCTGGAGATTCGGTTGTTATGAAAATATATTTGGACAGTGATGTCTGAGTATTCCCCAAAAGAGAGAATGCACCGGTTAATAATTCTTGCGGTTTTTGTTCTGCACAAAATGGCACATATCTTTCACTTCCAATAGCCAGCAATAATGGATGAACACCTGCGGCATCCACTGCATGCACTTGATGAACACCTGAAAAAACTGTTGGGACCAATGATGCAGTTTGTTCATGAATCCATTCGCCAATAATTGAATCTTCCTGTGGCGGTCTGGCAACAGTGGTAAATGGCCAGATGGCATCTTTGCGATGAAATACGTTTTCCACGCGTAATACAGGAAAATCATGTTTTAGACTGTAATATCCCAAATGATCGCCAAATGGGCCTTCAGGCAATTGATAATTTGGGATAACAGTTCCGGTAATGCAGAAATCAGCTTCTGATGGCATTGGCAAAAAAGATTTGCCATATATCATAGGAATACGATGCCCTGCCAAAACACCGGCAAAAGCCAGTTCGGGAATTCCTTCAGGAAGTGGCATAATCGCAGCCAAAGTCATCGCAGGCGGTCCGCCAACAAATATATTAACATGAAAGGGTTTGTTTTTTTTCAAGGCTGCTGCATGATGAAACCCAATCCCTCGATGAATCTGGTAATGAAGCCCCACCTCTTGATCTTGTTGATACTGGTTGCCAGATAACTGGATACGATACATTCCCAGATTGCTGTGTGTCCAACCTGGCGAATGTGGATCTTCACTATACACCTGGGGCAGGGTAATATAAGCGCCGCCATCCTGTGGCCAGGAGGTCAATTGGGGAAGTTTGGAAATGTTGGTTTTGCATGCCAGTATCGGGCCAGATGTCTTTTTTTTTGGAATTGCACAGGATACGGCTTTTGGGGCTTGCAACAATACAGATGGATTTTTAATAAAATGAAGGGGATCTTTTTTTAAAGCAAAAAGCGACTGGATAGATTTTTGAGAATGATGAAAAAGCCATCGCATACGTTCTTTTGTACCGAAAAGATTGGCTAACATCGGAAACGAGCAGTCTTTAATGCGCGTGAATAAAATTGCCGGACCTTTTGCAGCAAATACGCGACGCTGAATTGCGCCCACCTCAAGATTTGCATCCACCACGTGTTCTATTCGAACAAGATCGCCTTTTGCTTCGAGCGCTTGAACACATTGTTGAAGGTTTTTGACTATCATTTCAAATCAATTACATTGTACCAATACCATCAGCAATGATCCAGCGATTATCTTTCTTTACAAGAGAAAAAGTATGATCCACATCGTACATTTTACGTGTTCTTAGCCAGGGAATGATTGCCGCACGTTTGGCCTCAATATGCACTTTTGCAGATTGATTGGTTTGTTCTATTGTTTCAGTATGAATTTTTGTCAAATAACTGACCAAAAAATTATCCCGATACCCACGTTCATTGGCTTTTTGTTTTTGAGTTTCGTAGAATTTTTCGATTTTTTCTTTCTTGTCTTGATCGGTAACATATGATTTTGCAGTTTCGTCCAGCTGATAATAGGCTTTGCAGAAAGATACGACAGTATCGTGAGGATGTTCGATTGACTCTATCAGGACAAATGCAGATTGAAAAAAAATGGCTAATAAACCGACAACGCCAAAAATTGAAATTCTTTGAATCATTTGAGTGGCTCCTTTTTTCTGATAACAATGTTTTATAAATCAAGCAGGTCTTCTTAATTTAAGACCTGCTTAATTGTTTATTAAGGATGTTCTAAAAAGAACGTCCATTCGATTATTCATCTATTTGGTAATTCGAAAATAGAAACAATGAAACGTTTCTAAAATCTAGCAATTACATAATATTAGTGGCCGCCTCCTCCGAGGATCCCTGAAGCTGCAACGCATAAAACCAGGATTTCAAGGACACTGATTGCGGTATATGTCCAATCTTTTTGGCGCATATATCCACGAACCAGAAGCATATAGCAAAAGACAGTCATTAATCCCAATAATGCAAATCCGATATAATTGAGGAAATCACCTTTCATCAGTAAATTTAACCACCCCCAACCATGCGGGGTATTTGTCAAATGAAGGTATTCATCCACATTTTTTCCCCAAACCTGGGGCAAGTATGACATGTCTACATGTTCTGGCAATAAGCCTGTCAAGTATATGAGATAGGTCAACCCCATAACGACCAAACCGGCCAATACGCCAATCATTAAAACATTGGCATATAAAACTTGTTCCTCTGAAGCCTTTAGCGCATCATTATCTTTATCCATATTACTTCTCCTTATTCTATTCAAAGATGGTTTTATCCCATCAGCCCAATACCAAGTCCTTTATCCAATGCTTTAAAACCAGCAAAGAAAAGAACACCAATGACCATATACCGAATCATTTTGGGTTTAGCGACAGCCAAAATGCGAACGCCCAAAAATGATCCAAGCATCAGACCAACAATGGATGGTATTGCAATGAGCGGAATAACACATCCGCGATTTAAATAAATCCAGGCTGCTGATGTATCAGTAATGGATAACAAAAATTTGCTTGTTGCAACAGAAACTTTCAGCGGTACGCCCATAAGCAGGTTAAAAACCGGAACATTGGCCCATCCTGCTCCCAAACCAAATAATCCAGCCAACAAACCAATGATAATAAACATAAATAAACCCAAGAGTGTACGATGTGTTTTCCATTCAACACTTTCCTGTGCGCCATCATCCCAATAAAGCCCTTGTAAACCCAGGGCCATCCCGATTGCATCCTGTTTTGTTACAACAGGTTTTTCAGTGTTTTTTGAAAACAAGAGCAGGCAGGCAATACCAATAATTGTGGCGCCCAGGCATGCCTGAATGATATCTGGATTCAATGCAGATAAATACAGTCCAAGCATTGCACCTGCGATGGAGCATGTTGAAGCAATTAATGCCACCGGTAGCGCCAGTCTCAGGTTCGCCAAGTTTCGTTTCAATAACCCGGGCCCGGCAGCAAGTGCGCCAGCCAAAGCAACCATCAGGCCAATCCCTCGAACAAAGTCAATGTGGAATGGAAAGAATCCACTTACCAGTGGCACATATAATACGCCACCGCCAACACCAGCCATTACTGCCAAAACACCCAGAACCATACAAAATATAAATAAGACCAACGGCCAAAACCACCAGGGTTTCGAACTAATTGCTGGGTCAACCATTGTTTCAGTAGCAGCCGCTATTCCCGGACAAGACATGAGCATCGCCATTAAAACAAAGAGTTGTCCACCAAGCATATTTATTCGTGACTTTATCATTTAATCAAATTCCTCCATAATTCGTTGTGTTTACAATAAAACATCATATTTCTTTTTATTAATATATTTTTGATACAGTTATCCAGTTAAATGGATGATGAATGATAAGATTGAAGAGCATTATATAAATGGATGCCTGTAAGTTGACAGGGACCTATATAGCATTATACCTGCATAGTCAATAAAAAAGCGTTGAATCGATGTTCTTTTTAAAGGCTGAATATGGTATATTTATTGCTTTAGATGATTCCATCAAAACAATAAACCAGTCAATGGAAAAATGTATATGCAATTGAAAACTAAATATTTATCAAATCAATGGCCTTACTATGGTCTGTTGCTGTTTTCGGCTATGTTTTTGACATTGATCTCTATTCGTTTGGGATGGTTTGATAAACAGGCAATAGAAATCAAACCAGTTGCCAAACCACTACAGGCTCAAGAAATCTGGATGAATATTTTTCATCAAAATCAAAAAATTGGGTACAGTCATCGCATCATTCAACCCGACAATGAGTTGTATACGCTTTCTGAAAGAACATATTTACAATTAAATACCTTAGGTACTGTTCACAATTTGCATATCCAGACAGAAGCCATCCTTGCCAATGACTTATCTTTGGATCAATTTTCATTCCAACTAAAATCAGATCCTTTTGCCTTTCAAGTTCAGGGCATGCGCGAAGATAAACATTTGAAATTAACACTGGATGGTTCTGAAACCAAAATACCGCTTAAAGAAAAAATATATTTACCGACAGCTTTGATGGATGCGGCTTACGCATTAAATTTACAACCCGGTGAATCTCAAAAACTAAAATTGTTCGACCCATCAACAATGGGAATGCGGACTGTCACACTTTTCTATGATGGACAGGATACGCTTGAAATTATGGGAGAAAAAGTGCTTTGTAATATGTATTCAATGGATTTAATGGGGATTGTATCCAAAGCATGGATTGATTTATCTGGGCAGATTGTCCAGGAAAAGGGTGTCATGGGCATGATGTTGAGAAAAACAAGCAGAGAAAATGCGTTTAAGAACCTGGCCAATATTAAACACAAAGATCTTAGCGAATGGGTTTCTGTAGGCAGTAATGTTCTACTTGACAATCCAGAACAGCTGAATGAAATTACCTACCATATTCAGGGAGAATTTAACAAAAAATCCCTTGATGGAGGCAGACAATTTCGTTCTGGGCTGGCCTATTTAACCATCAAAAAAGAACATATTCCGATTCCTCCATTTTCAAAGAACTTGATGGAAAAATATTGCCAGCCGACGATGTTTATTCCATCGGATAACCCAATGATTCTTGCGCAACTGCAAAAAATTACTCGCAAAGCAGATCCCTGGCTGGTCAAAATCAAGAAAATAATGGTATGGATGAATGCAAACATTATGAAACGACCTGTTTTATCTGTTCCCAACGCCATTGAAACACTCAAGCATAAACGTGGAGATTGTAATGAACATGCTGTTTTAGCTGCTTCTTTCTTCCGCGCTGCAGGAATTCCAACACAGATTTCAGCAGGCCTGGTTTATTTAAAAGGTCGATTTTATTATCATGCATGGAATGAGGTTTATTTAAACCAATGGATTACATTGGATGTAATCATGAATCAATTTCCGGCTGATGTGACCCATATCCGCCTGGTCAAAGGTGCGCCGGATGCGCAAATGGCGCTTTTAGGCATGATTGGCAACATTAAAATACGAATTATTGAAATAAAACCATGATCAAACTCATACATTTATCAAAACAATATGGAAATCACACAGCAATCAATGATGTTCAATTAACAGTGAATGCTGGTGAAATATTTGGATTTATCGGCCCAAATGGGGCTGGTAAAACAACGACCATACAAATCATGGCAGGTCTGCTTGTACCGACGAGTGGTAATGTTATCCTTTCGGATGTATCCATGAATGATCATCCTGTTAAAGCCAAGCAACTTGTTGGTTATATCCCTGATCGTCCATTTATTTATGAAAAACTAACCGGTATCGAATATTTACGATTCATTGGTGATTTTTACCATGTGCCGCCATCTACTTTTCGTGCACGCTCTGAAGAACTCCTGACACAGTTTTCACTCATGGATCGTTGCAACGAATTAATAGAAGCCTATTCACATGGGATGAAACAACGCCTGATTATGGCATCAGCACTGCTTCATGATCCTCCCATTATCATTGTTGATGAACCAATGGTAGGACTTGATCCTGTCGCCATCAAATTGGTGCGTGATATTTTTCAGCAGCGATCAGCACAGGGAACTACAATATTTATGTCAACCCATACACTCAGTCTAGCAGAGCAAATATGTCATCGTGTGGGGATCATTCACCATGGCCAACTCATTTCAACAGGAACAATGGATGAATTAAAATCATGTGCAAAACATGGAACAAATGATCTTGAAGACATTTTTATTCAATTGACTTATGAAAATAAAAAGGAATTATGAAAAGTATTCTAACACTTATAAGCCCGCGATATTTAGCCATTGTCCGCCAAGGTCTAACAACCAGAAAACTCATCGGTATGAGTTTTTTTGCAGGGATTGGGATGGTGATCTGGTCGATTATTTTTTATGTTTCTTACCGGGTATTAACCTATTTTAAGCATGCTGAAAACATTGGAGATTTTTTGTCATACAAATTACTATCGATGATTCTTCTGACATTGTTTTCATTATTGATATTCAGCGCGATTTTAACTGCATTGTCCAAACTTTTTTTAAGTAATGATTTAGGACTCGTTCATAGTTTGCCTGTAAGATCTGAAACCATTTTTATTGCGAGATGGATAGAAAGTACATTTGACAGTTCATGGATGATGCTTCTTTATACCGCACCTGTTTTTATTGCTTTTGGTATCGTGTTTGATGGCAGTTTGTTGTATTATTTTTTATTATTAATCAGTCTTTTGTTTATGTCTATTATTGCCTGTGGACTGAGCTCTTTGATCATCATGCCGATTGTATTGATACTGCCTGCCACTCGGATACGTTCTGTTTTTGTATTTTTTGGGCTTGGCATGTTTCTTCTTTTGTATATTGGATTTCGAATTATGCAGCCTGAAAGGTTTGTTAATCCTGAAGGATTTGCATCAATTATGCTATATCTGAGATCAATCAGCATGCCATCAACACCGCTTATTCCCTGTACATGGGTTTTTGATACACTGAAATCATCACTGGAACACCTATACATAGATGCTGTTTTTCACATCAGTATATTGTTTAGTTTTTCATCTGCATTGATTTGTTTAAATGTAATTATTGCCCGATTTATCTATTTTAAAGGATATTCTAAATCACAAACAGCACAGTCCCGATTGATCGCAGGTAACAACCAGTTTATTTACCGCCTGACAAACAAAATCTCCGGACCGGTGCGTGCTGTTTTAATAAAAGAAATGAAAACATTCTGGCGAGATCAAACGCAATGGTCTCAATTATTTCTCATTGCAGCATTGATTGTCATTTATTTATATAACTTTTCAGTATTGCCTTTTGATCAGAGCCCAATGAAAGCACATTATATTGAAAATGTATTCAGCTTTCTGAATATTGCACTGGCTGCATTTGTGATGACCGCCATTGGCGCGCGTTTTGTATTTCCATCCATCAGTCATGAAGGAATGTCATTTTGGATTATTCAAAGCAGTCCCATTTCAATAAAAACATATTTGTGGATCAAATGGATCGGGTATTTTATCCCCCTCATTGTGCTCTCGGAGCTATTGATTATCACCACCAATATTCTTCTTCATGTTAATCCATTTATGAAAATATTGTCAGTCATAACAATGCTGTGTATCACTCCCGGAATTGTGGCAACAGGCATTGGTTTAGGGGCGGCCTATCCGGATTTCAAATCTGAAAATCCAACACAGACAGTAACAGGTTTTGGGGGCTTGATGTACATGTTTTGTTCATCTGCTTTTTTTGGAAGCGTTGTTTTACTGGAAACCGGACCTGTTTACATCTTTTTTAAAAGTCATTTTCGATTCGAATTTTTCTCTAATACTGACATAGCTATCATAATTCTTTGTTTCTTACTGGCCTTATTGATTTGTGTGATGATGTTGTATCTTCCCATGCGATTTGGTGAACGTCGTCTGACACAGACGATGCAAACCATCTCTCATAAAAATGGGGACGCCCTTAACTTATTAACATAATATCAACTTGTCATCTTGATAAAATTAATAAGTTAAGGGCGTCCCTACTTTCTGAACATATAAAGGGTTGAATTATTCATAAAAATATTATATTAATCTCTAAAGTTTGAAGCAAAAAGAGTTTGGGCGTATTTTTTATAGCCGGACATTTTTTTGGGAATACGCCCAAGAGTTATATCGTTAAATAGATCTTCCTTTTTTTTCAAACAATAAAATCTGTAATAAAGAAAGGAGCTCCAAATAATGAAACAAGAAAATTTAGAAAAAATTGCGATCAGTGTCAGGTCACAAAAAATGTTGCAAGATTTGCTCGCTAAGAATCCGAAACTTGAAAAAGTTTTGCGACAATCGAACTCTGTGGCAGACGTATTGACAAATATGAAAAAGTGGGTGGATGAAACCATTCAAGACCGACCTTTTTTGCAAGCCTACTTCAAAGAACCAGTCAAGAAAAATTTTGATAATTTGCAATGGTCAGATATCGCAGCCATGCGCATTGAAGATTACATTAACCATTCCGGACGAAAATTTGAAGATTTAAATAGACGAGGAGCGGTTATTGAAAATAATCCATTTAAATTACTGTGGTTAGCTGTTCATCAGGGAACAGGCGGGGCAAAGCCTGCTTTTTTTGAAGACATGATTCATCTTTTCAATCAATTTTCCAATGAAGGGAATAAAGCGCAACTTTCAAGAGAAACAATTGCCAAAAACATGAAGCGTTTTCCGCATGGTCTGGAAGATGAAATTATTAAGATACGAGAACAAAACCGAGATCGTATTATTGATGTAATTATTGATAAAATCGACAAAGGTATGATTAAAGACAAAAATTTTTCATTTGATCTAAATATGTCTCACAAAGAAAAACATGCACGCGTGTTAGAATGGTGGAAAACAAAACGATTTCACTTACGTTTTGCTGTTCGTGATCCCGATGACTTGAATGAAATGCTGGGGCATTCATTAGATCAAGAAATGATGCAAATTCTTTATGATGCCAAAGCAGCAGGGATTCCAACGTTTGTAAACCCCTATTATCTATCCTTACTCACTGTTTGCCCGCCGAATTTTGCCGCAGGTGCGGATCAGGCCATTCGAGATTATATCCTATACAGTAAACAATTGGTCGATGAATTCGGTCATATTGTGGCCTGGGAAAAAGAGGATCAGGTTGAACCCGGTAAACCCAATGCTGCAGGTTGGATATTGCCATTTCATCATAGTATTCATCGAAGATACCCTGAAGTGGCAATTATCATCCCCGATACAATGGGCCGCGCTTGTGGTGGATTGTGCAGTTCATGCCAGCGCATGTATGATTTCCAGAGCGGACATCTCAATTTTGATCTAGAAAAACTCAAACCTGCTGTTAAATGGAAAGATAAGCTCAAACTAATAATGGATTATTTTGAAAATGATGCACAACTAAGAGATATCTTGATCACTGGTGGGGATGCGTTGATGAGTTCTGACGTATCAATGAAACAATTGTTGGATGCCATCTATGATATGGCAGTTCGAAAACATGACGCCAACAAAAACCGAAAATCCGGAGAGAAATATGCCCAAATCCTTCGCATTCGACTGGGTACGCGGCTACTGGCATATCTGCCTCAACGTGTTACACCCGAACTCGTCCAGATACTGGCAGACTTCAAACAAAAGGCCTCTCAAATTGGTATCAGGCAGTTTGTGATTCAAACACATTTTGAATCTCCTATGGAAATAACACCAGAGTCTAAAAAAGCGATCACAGGCTTACTCTCTGCTGGATGGATTATTACAAACCAACTGGTTTTTTCTGCATCCGCATCCCGGCGTGGTCATACAGCTCAATTAAGACGTATTTTAAATGATGTTGGCGTCCTGCCTTACTACACTTTTTGTGTCAAAGGATATATGGAAAACTATCATAATTTTGCGCCTCTTGCCAGGTTACTTCAGGAACAATTCCAAGAAAAACATGCAGGCATTCCACCTGAAAAATATCATGAAAGCATTTCTAAAATTCCTGAAAATGCAGAATCTGCCGTACAGGTCATGAACGATTTACGTGAGCAAGCCAATCTGTTATTTCTTGCCACAGATCGCAGTGTGCTTAACTTGCCTGGTGTGGGTAAAAGCTTTACGTTTCGTGTGATTGGTATTACGAATGATGGTCGAAGAATATTGGAGTTTGATCATGATTCAACACGACGTCACAGCCCCATTATTAATAAAATGGGAAAGATAGTCATTATTGAATCCAAGACCATTCGTGAATATTTGGATCAACTTGTTGAAATGGGAGAAAATGAACAAGACTATGAATCAATATATGGTTTTTCAACCGGTATCACCGAACAGCGAATGCCTTTATATGAATATCCAGAATATAATTTTGAGATAACTGATAAAATGACCAATCTGGAAATTTAGACTGTTTTTTTGGTAATTTGCTTAGAAATACACTCTAAAAATTGCATCCTCATTTTCAGTTGATCGTACAAAAAAGTAAGGACATGAAGAGACGTAGCATGCTACGTCTCTAAAGTACATTTACCTCAAAACGAACAATATCAATAATGGGGACGTTATTTTCAAAGCTTTCCTAAACCATTTTGACTTGCCCCAAAAAAATGTCCGACTTATCGGGAATACGTCCCAAAACAATAATTTTTTAACAAAGGAATATTTTATGAGAAGTAAAGTACTGATTATGCTAATTAGTTTTTTCTTATCCATTTCTGCTTATGCAGGGGATAAAACAATTCGTCTGGCGACCTTGAATTGGGAGCCATACGTGGGCAAGAAAATGAAAAATTATGGGTTTACATCAGAAATTATACAAAAATCTTTTCAAAAGATGGGCTACAAAGTTGAGTTAATATTCTATCCATGGGCACGCGGAATGTTAATGACTGAATGGGGAAAGGTACATGGTATTTATCCGGCCTACTATAGTAAAGAAAGAGAGAAAAAATACATTATTTCAGATGCATATGCGAGCGGTGAACTTGGATTATATAAACGTCGCGCAAATAATATTTCATTTGTTGCCAATCCAGAGAAAGAACCTGAAAAAGTGCTTCAATCATTGAAAATAAAACGTTTTGGTATTGTTCGGGGCTTTGCATATACAAAAGAGTTTGATGCCGCAGATTACTTGAAAAAAGATGTTGTAACAGACGATGAAACCAACTTAAAAAAGCTATACAAAGGCCGCATTGATTTAGCTTTTATTGATAAATATGTGGCACGCTATATCATGCACCGCAAGTATCCCCATTACATGGATGACCTGGAGTTCATGTATCCGGCTTTTCAAGAAAAGAAACTATACATTTGCTTTAGCAGAAAAATTGAAGGTATAAACGAAATTGTAAAAGATTTTAATACAGGACTGAATATGCTAAAAACTTCTGGTGAGATGGCTAGAATTATGGACAGCCATGGTTTTTAATTTGTAGAGAATTGGGGACGTCTATGATTTTATGCTTTTCTTAAAAAGTTTC
>Ga0272440_1001527_pt1 | contig 18817 bp, 16 predicted proteins | sample SSMMMBAug17_FD_192440 | JGI IMG/M metagenome (GOLD analysis project Ga0272440, IMG submission 192440) | Marine sediment archaeal communities from Little Sippewissett salt marsh, Falmouth, MA, United States - SSM-MMB-Aug17 | ecosystem: Environmental > Aquatic > Marine > Wetlands > Sediment ...
GTTACGAAATCAACGAAAGACACCTTTTGTCTAAAAAATTATATGAAAGAACGTGTCTTTTCAATAAGCCTGTTTCCTTTGTCGTTGTTGTCAGCATCAATCCTGGTCTTGTGCCAATTCTATTGACAGAATATCCAATTCACGACCAGAAAGTATTTCAACACTATTGTGCTGACATTTTTCACATGTAAACAAAGGCTGATCAGCAGTCCATTTATAATTGCACGTGTTACATCGAAGGATGACAGGAAGCTCTTCTATATGAAGTACTGCTCCTTCAAGAGGGGTCTCTTTAATTGCAATGTCAAAACAAAATTTAAGACTTGAAGGGACGATTGCAGACATTTTGCCCACAGCAATATTGACACGCTCAACCGGGACCCCTTCAAGCTTTTCTGGAATTGACGATTTGGCAATATCGACAATCTGAATGGCAATACCCATTTCATGCATGATTCATGTACCCTATTGAAAAACGTGTTTGGCCATCTCGCCCAATTTTCCCAGATTCTCACATACCTGAACGTTTGCATCTTTCATTGCCTGAATCTTTGCCTGTGCAGTGCCGCTGCTACCACTGACAATTGCACCTGCGTGGCCCATACGTCGTCCAGGGGGAGCAGTCAGTCCGGCAATAAAGCCAATCACTGGTTTGGTCATGTGTTGTTTGATATAATCACATGCCATTTCTTCAGCATTACCACCAATTTCGCCCACCATAACAACACCCTGGGTATCTTTATCGTCCTGAAAGGCTTCAAGCACATCAATAAAATTGGTGCCATTCACCGGGTCACCACCAATGCCAATGCACGTTGTTTGTCCCAAATCATTTTGCGTTAACTGATGAACCACTTCATATGTCAAAGTACCGGATCGTGACACAACACCAATTGGACCACCTGGTTTATGAATGTTTCCAGGCATGATGCCAATTTTTGCCTCTCCAGGTGTAATAATGCCCGGGCAGTTGGGGCCAATCAGTCGGACAGGGACGTTCTTAATATATTGTTTGGCTTTCATCATATCCAATACTGGGATACCTTCGGTAATGGCAATAATTAATTCAACACCTGCATCAGCGGACTCCATGATAGCATCTGCACAAAAAGGGGCAGGTACAAATATCAAACTGCAGTTTGCCCCAGTTTCTTTCACTGCTGACGTAACTGTGTTAAAAACCGGTACATCATCCATCTTTTGGCCGCCCTTGTTTGGCGTTACGCCTGCAACAACTTTTGTGCCATAGGCAATACACTGGCGCGCATGAAAAGAACCTTCTTTTCCGGTAATGCCCTGAACAAGAACACGTGTATTTTTATCAACAAATATGCTCATAATATTCTCCTATCCAAATAATCAGGCATGAGCCATTTCAGCTACTTTTTGAGCAGCATCGGCTAAATCATTTGCTGTCATGAGGTTTAATCCGGAATCTTCCAGGATTTTTCTGCCGGCGTCAACATTGGTGCCTTCCATACGAACCACAACCGGTAATGAGAGTCCCACCTTTTGTGAAGCTTCAACCACACCGGTAGCAAGCACGTCACATCGCAAAATTCCCCCAAAAATATTGATCAGGATGCCTTTTACATTCTGGTCACTCAGCATAATGCGAAAAGCATTTTCCACCTGCTCTGCATTGGCTCCGCCGCCAACATCCAAAAAATTGGCCGGTTCAGCACCTGCTTGCTTGATAATATCCATAGTTGCCATCGCAAGCCCTGCACCATTGACCATGTTGCCAATATTGCCATCCATTTTAATATAATTTAACTGATATTTCGACGCTTCCACCTCTAATGGATCTTCCTCATCTTCATCGCGATATTCAAGAATTTCTTTTTGACGAAAGAGTGCATTGTCGTCAAAATTGATTTTGGCATCAATTGCCATAAGACGATCTTCTTTCGTAATAATCAAAGGATTGATCTCCAGTAAAGAGCAATCATTCATTACAAACAATTCGTATAGATTACGTACCATTGCTGAAAATTGACGAATCAAAGAGGATGACAATTCAAGGCCAAAAGCCAGTTGGCGCAATTGAAAACCATGAAGTCCTGAAAGCGGATCGACATAAACTTTGACAATTTTTTCTGGTGTTTCTTCTGCAACAGCCTCTATATCCATACCCCCGGCAAGGCTCGCCATTAATACAATCTTTGCTGATGCCCGATCTGGCAATATGCTGAAGTATAATTCTTTGTCAATATTGACACCGGATTCAATCAATAGTTTGTGAACGCGCTTTCCTTTGGGCCCGGTTTGATTTGTGATTAACGTCATGCCCAGCATTTCTTTTGCAAATTTTTTAACCTCTGACAAGTTATTCGCAAGTTTAACCCCACCCGCTTTACCACGCCCACCAGCATGTATCTGGGCCTTTACAATAACTGGAAAATCATGGAGTTCTTGCGCAATACTAACCGCGCTGTCAACATTGAATGCGACACCGCCATCTGGAATGGGGATATGGTATTTTTTAAACAACTCCTTTGCCTGATATTCATGTATATTCATTCTAATCTCCTGTATTGTCTTGGATATCTTTAAACGATGGTTCTATTAAAAAAAATCCAAACATCAACGCATTGGATTTGGTTTACCATCAGAAGGTGAATTCCGGTTGTATGTTTTTTGATTGCTGATCTGCCCTTTTACATAATTTAAATTTTCAATCAACTTACCAGATTCGTTCCAGGTATACCATGAGCCATGCTTTCGACCGCTCAGGTAACTGCCTTTTTCTTTTTGTTTTCCATTCGGAAACCATCTCATCCAATTGCCATTTTTTTTATCATGTTGATATTCACCCTGAACCAGCTTTTGGCCATCAGATGAATAGATAGAATAGCTGCCATTTTTTACCCCTTTTTTATATTCAATTTCCTGAAGAATCTGACCTTTTTCATTCCAAGTTTTCCAAATTCCATCTTTTTCATTATTCACATAACTGCCAGCTTCTCGTTTATTCCCATTTTTAAATAATGCTTCGTAGATGCCATTTAGAATACCCATAGTATAGTTTTTTTTATGTTTCAGTTTGCCATCTTTATAAAAAAAATTCCACTCACCATCGCGTTGAAATTCACCTTTTTCATTTTTTTTCAAAAGTCCTGTTTCTTTTACTGTATTATCAGGATATTTTGTTTCATAAATTTTTTGGTTTTCTTCACCGCATGAAACCCCAAAAAAAAGAATAAAAACACACACAATTAAGTGATTCGTCTTGCATTTGTCCATAATTCTATCTCCTCTTTAGAATTTTTGTCTTTGTGCAATCAAATAAGCATTTATTGATCACACTAAAATATTCGACATTAAAACGTTTTGAGTGTTAAAGACGATTGAGGATAACTCCGGTGAAGAAGAATGAAAAACAGGCTAGGGGACATATTGTTGCACTCAAAAGATTTGTGGTTTATTCCAAGATCTCAACCCACAATTATCATGATTGCGGGTTGAGAATGGAAACAATGTGTGAAACAGTTACCCAATCACACAAAGGATATCATTTTTCGATACCGAGTCACCACTTGCATAATTAATTGCTTGAACTGTCCCTGTCGCTGGTGCGGGTAGCGCATTTTGCATCTTCATTGCTTCAAGAATGACAACTGTGTCACCATCATTAACAGAATCTCCAACTTTTACTTCGTAACTAACAATCATGCCAGGCATAGGCGCTTTAAGCGGAGTACCTTCAACACTGGATGCCTCTGTCGGTGTCGCTTCTTTTTTGGGTGCAGGTGCTTTTGCCGGTTTAGGCGGTGGCGGAGGCGGTGCGACCGGTGCCTGTGGCACTGATATAGGTGCAACAGGAGGGGCTGTTGATTGTTGAACTGTTTCGGGTTGGTCTGATCCTGAAGGCAATGCCTGAACATAACTGACCATTGATGCCCCCCCAACTTGCTCAACTCCCACTTCAAAATATTCATTTTCTACAAATACATTAAATACACGCAGATTTTCACCTTTTTCAGGAATATCATTCTTTTCAGGAATTGTGATTTCACCTTTCCGAATCTTTTTCAAGGTTTCAATCATCACTTTGGCATCATCCAATGTTCTGGGTTTGACATCCTCCGGTGCAGGCTCCTTACCATACTTCCATTTCAAGAATTTTTTACCTGTAACAGGATACAGTGCATATAAAATTAAATCATCCTGATCAACAGCCAGATCGCCAATTTCATCCCTGGCTTTTTCTAATTCTGGATCTAATACAGCCGCTGGTCGGCTGTCAATTGGTGTTTCACCTCTGGGATAGCCTTTGAGCGCTTTCTTTTGAACTTCTGGATCAATTGGAATGGCAGTTTTCCCATACAATCCATAGCACAAATCCTTGACCTGACCGGTAATCATTTTATATCGTTCTTTTTCATCATCAAACAAGACATTGTTGACTGTTTGTGTGCCCACTATCTGACTGGTGGGTGTAACCAATGGAATTTGCCCCAGTTCTTTTCGAACGCGTGGTAATTCTTTGTAAACTTCATCAATTCGATCCAGCGCGTCCATTTCACGAAGCTGATTGACCAGATTGGAGAGCATTCCACCGGGGGTTTGATGCAGCAGAACGTTAATATCGATAATCGAAAATTTGGAATCATCCACAAGGTGCATGTATTTGGGAATAATTTCTTTTTCCATAATTTCGTTAATTTTCGCTAACAGTTTTATGTCAAAGCCTGTGTCGCGATTGGTTCCCAGGAGTGTCATTACCAGTGGTTCAATCGCCGGGTGTGAGGTGCGATAAGCGTATGCAGTCATGCAAGTATCCAGAATGTCAACACCTGCCTCAATGGCTTTCAGATGTGACATGGAAGACATTCCAGACGTAAAATGGCTGTGCAGATGAATGGGCGGGCTGACATTTTCTTTGAGTGTTTTGATCAGATTGTAGGCATCGTAAGGTGCAATCAAGCCAGCCATATCTTTAATACAAATACTATCTGCCCCCATATCTTCAAGTGCTTTTGCCTTTTTAACAAAATAATCCAGATTGTAAACTTCTCCGCCCAATCTAGGTTCAGTCATGGTATAGCAAATACATCCCTGAAAATGTTTTTTTGCTTTTTTTATTTCTTCCACAACTGTTTGGAAATTTCGATAATCATTAAGTGCATCAAATGTGCGGAAAACATCCATCCCATTATCCGCAGCACGCTTGACAAACTCACGAGCAACATCATCCGCATAATTTCGATAACCGACAAGATTTTGACCTCGAAGCAACATTGAAAAAGGGGTTTTCTTAAAATAGCGTTTCAATGTGCGGATTCGTTCCCAGGGATCTTCATTTAAAAAGCGATGCATGGCATCGAAAGTCGCACCGCCCCACATCTCAACTGCCCAAAATCCAACATCATCCATCAACTCTGCAACAGGAATCATGTCTTCAGTACGGCCTCTGGTTGCAAACAACGACTGATGACCATCCCGAAGGGACAAATCCATGATTTTTACTGGATTATCTGCTTTGGGCCGAGTCGGTTCATAGTCCATATCGGTTAACTGAACCTTTATATCATTTATGTCATGCATGAAAAAATTCTCCTTTTAAACTTACAAAGTGCAAGCTTGATATAAATCTTTATCAGAATGATTATGTAAGGTCACCAAACCTTAAAATCCTTTTGATTTAAATGTTCTCAATTGCATCAACTGTCGCAATTGCATGGCATCCAAACGACCACTCGTTCCCCATGTGTTGGGAACAATTTGGGGTCGCGGCGCAGCTTTGGGTTGTGTCATTGAATGTACTGCACACGCCAATGATTCTTCATATATGTAGTTCATTACTGCTGCGACTGCAATGGACAACTTTTGTTTATCCATAATGGGTCCTTTCTAAGTTAGGCCTTTCCCTGGAATTTGACACTACATGGGAATATTGCCATGTTTTTTCGGTGGTCGAATTTCGCGCTTATTGCACAGTAATTCAAGCGATTCAATCAACCGCGGTCGCGTTTGTGATGGTTCAATCACAGCATCAATATACCCGCGACTGGCTGCACAATAGGGATTTGAAAATAAATCTTCGTATTCTTTGATCTTTTCAGCGCGCATTGCTTTGGGATCATCAGCCGCTTTAATGGTTTTTCGATGAATAATATTCGCAGCACCCTGGGCGCCCATAACTGCAATTTGAGCTGTTGGCCAGGCAAGCGCCATATCTGCTCCCAGATCTTTTGAACACATGGCCAGGTATGATCCACCATAATCTTTGCGAGTCACCAAAAGCATTTTAGGAACTGTGGCTTCAGAATAACACCACAACAATTTGGCCCCATGACGAATGATTCCTCCCCATTCCTGATCTTTTCCTGGCAAATATCCCGGCACATCTGCAATTGTTAACAAGGGAACATTAAACGCATCACAAAAACGAATAAATCGTGTGGCCTTGTCTGATGCATTGATATCCAGACACCCTGCCTGAACAGATGGTTGATTGGCAATGATACCAACAGTTCGCCCATTCAGTCGGGCAAAACAAATAATGATATTTTGCGCAAAATATTGATGGGGTTCAAAAAAATCGCCATCATCAACAATTTCTTGAATAACTTTCTTCATATCATAGGGCTGATTTGGGTCATCCGGAATAATTGTGTTTAAATCAGGGGAGATACGTCCTGCCTGGTCATTGGTGCTAATCAAAGGCGGATCTTCCATATTGTTCAATGGAATATAAGACAGTAATCGTTTTATCTGATTCAACGTATCTTCATCATTTTCGCAGGCAAAATGAGCAACGCCACTACGTTCATTATGAGTCATCGCGCCGCCTAGCTCTTCAAAAGAGATCTCTTCACCTGTAACAGATTTGATAACCTGAGGGCCTGTAATAAACATATAGCTGGTATTTTTTACCATAAAAATAAAATCGGTCATAGCTGGAGAATAAACAGCTCCGCCGGCAGTTGCGCCCATAATTGCTGAAATTTGCGGGATCACACCTGAACTGATTGAATTGCGATAAAAAATTTGTCCATAACCAGATAATGCATCAACGCCTTCCTGAATTCGGGCGCCACTGGAATCATTGAGGCCAATCAAAGGCACGCCGGCTTTCAGAGCCATATCCATGACTTTGCAGATTTTCTTTGCATGCATTTCACCCAGGCTGCCTGCTGTTTTGGATGTACTTTCCTGAGAGTATGCAAAGGCCGGTCGTCCATTGATCATTCCATGACCGGTTACAACTCCATCTGCTGGAATCTTGACGTTTTCCATTTCAAAATTAACGCAGCGATGTGTTACAAAGGCATCAATTTCCCTGAATGTCCCTGAATCAAAAAGAATATCAAGTCTTTCTCTTGCAGTGAGCTTTCCTTTGTCATGATGCTTTTGAACGGCAACATCACCACCCATTTGTTGGATTTCAGCCTCGCGCTCTAAAAGCGCATTTATCTTGTCTTCAACAAGTCCCATATGATTTCCTTTCTTTTGGGAGTATTATCTTAAAAACGTATTTTACTCAATGTTTTTTAACAATGAATGGTTATTATACCATATTACTGACAAATTGCAATAAAGTTTGAATACAGATAACCTGATCCCATCATTATTATGTAAATTTCTGAAATTCATAATCATACAAATAATGTGGTCTGTTATCTCTCATTCGTAAGTGTTATCAGACAAGTCCGAGGCGTTTCATTTTCCTTGATAGGGTTTTTCTAGAGAATCCCATTAGTTCGGCAGCTTTTGTCTTATTTCCCTTTGTTTTTTTCAGGCAATCCATAATATTTGTTCGTTCAAGATTTGCAATATCTTCTTTGAGTTGAGAGTATGGCTTCGTTTCCTGGCTCGAAGATACTCTTTCCTTTTTAGGAATAATAGAAATCGTGTTTTCTTCCTGAATAAAATCGAGCCGGTTTACAGTAAGGTAACGCTGAATCACATTTTGCAATTCTCTCACATTGCCTGGCCAGTCGTACTGAGTAAGTTCTTCCATGATTTGTCCGGGAATAATGACATTTTTTTTATGCTCTGAGTATTTTTTTACAAAAGATTCGACCAGCAAAGGTATGTCATCTTTACGTTCTCTTAATGGTGGCAATTTGATGGGAATAATATGCACACGAAAAAAGAAATCCTCTCGCACATCACCATTTTTTGACATTTCCAACAAATTTTTGTTGGTTGCTGCAATGATTCGAAAATTGGATTTTTTGGTGACATTGCTGCCAACCGGATTATAGCCGCCACCTTCAATCGCTCGAAGTAATTTTGCTTGAAGGTTAATGCTCAAATCGCCGACTTCATCCAGGAATAATGTGCCGCCATCTGCCATATCTAAATATCCGGCCCGATCTGTATTGGCATTGGTGAACGCGCCCTTTTTATGTCCAAAAAACTCGCTTTCTAAAAGGTTCTCTGGAATAGCAGCAGAATTGACTGCTACAAATTTTTTATCCCTTCGCCGGCTCATATTGTGAATTGCTGCGGCAACCAATTCTTTTCCGGTACCGGACTCACCATAGATAATCACATTGGCATCAGTACCTGATGCATTTAAGATTTGCTCATAAACATTTTGCATTGCCGAACTTTTGCCAATAAGTGCTCCCAACCGATACCGGTCTTTCATGGAAGATCGAAGGTTGACATTTTCGCGTCTGAGATGTTCGGTTTCTTCTTGCATGGAAATTTCGCGCAATTTTGCACTGGTGATGTCTCGTGCAGTGATTAAAACAGAAGGTTTGCCTTTCCATTGAATTAAAATGGCGCGTCCTTCAACCCATATTTCACTTTGACCTTTTTTTAGCCATCGTGCCTGAAAAAAACGTTCGCCAGAGGTTTGATTCTCTAGCGATTCAAACATTTCCATGAAATACATGGTAAATCGATCAGAAATGAATGAAAGAATGGGATGGTTCAGCATCTGTTTGGGATTTTGATATCCCAACATTTCGATCATGGCGTTATTGACAAAAATAATATCAAGGACCTTACATAAAACAACGCCTTCAGTCATACGCTCAGCAAAAATGCGGTAAAGCGCTTCACTTTCACGAAGGCTGTTTTCTGCTTTTTTCAGTTCACTGATATCAATCCCCATGCCTAGTAAATATGAAGTGTCATCAATGGTTGCGGTTACACCAGTAAAAAAATAATTGCTCTTTTGACCATCTCGGGTTAACAAAGTTGCTTCAAGAACGCCGGACCCTGTTGTAAACGCTTGTTGAATTGATTTTCTTACATTTTGTTGTTCTTCTTCTGCAAATAACTCAAATAGATTGCGATTATTAATTTCATCTGCCGAATAGCCTGTGGCCAGTTCAACATTTTTATTCCATCGATACACCTTGAGTTGGTCATCAAATAGATAGAATAACCCGGGAAGACTTTTGATCAGCATTTCAAAAAATTGATTTTTTTGTTGAAATGATTTGATATCCTGTGCCTGGGATTCGATTGTTTTTTGTAAGGACTCAATGTCTTTTATTGTAAAATTTTGTTTTGGCATGACTTATGATGAAATAAAACACTTTGAATTCATCTTAGTAAATCTCTGAAAATAAGTTCCTCATTTAATAATTGTTCAATTTGTTTTTGAACCAGGATTACACTGAAGAAGATGAATCAGATGAAATAAAACACTTTTAATTCATCTGATTCATCTTTTTCAGTGTAATCCTGGTTCAAAAACAAAAATGAAAAGTTTGGTACGCATATGCTTGATTTTAAATTGTTGAACAGTCAAGCATTTTTAAATGGAGAACTTATTTTCCGAGCATTCCTTATTCAATATTCCTGGTTTCGTCCGCATCATATTAAATAGATATTTATTTGAGAACTTTCCCAAACAAATATCTATTCGAATAGGTCAGACAAGTCGCGCATGTATGATCTGTGAGACCTGCCTGATGAATAACATGATTCATTTATATTCAGAGTAAACTGTTTTGTCTCAGCTGACTGATTATTTCAGTAGTAGATTTACTTCGGTTCATGGTATAAAAATGAAGTCCGGGGACACCCGCTTTAAGCAACCCCTTGCACTGATTCACTGCAAATTGGATACCTGTATCCAATACAGCGCTTTTATCTTCAGCATCGACAGCATCAAGTTCTTTTTGAAGTTCGTCAGTAATCTTTGAACCACAAACTTTAGACAGCATCTGTGTCATTTTGACTGTGTACACCGGCATGACACCCGGAATAATTGGAACATCAATCCCTTTTGACCGACACTTTTCAACAAAGTCAAAATAAAACTGATTATCATAAAAGTATTGACAAACGACATATTCCGCACCATTATCCACCTTCAATTTGAGGTACTCAATATCTTTTTCCAGACTTTCTGCCTCAATGTGGCCTTCAGGATAGCCAGCGCAGCCAAGCGTGAAATCATAATTCTTTTTGATAAATGCAATCATATCTGACGCATATGTAAAGCTATCAGGGTGTGGGACAAAATTATCATCTCTGGGTTTATCGCCGCGAATAACAAAGATTGTTTCAATTCCCAGATCGCTGTATTTATCAAGAACTTCTTTGATTTCATCCGGTCCCAATCCAAAACCCGCAATATATGCGACAGTGGGCTGTTTCTTGTCAACCATTACCTGCTTGACTGTCTGATATGAACCATCTCGGGTTGATCCTCCGGCACCAAAAGTGATAGACATATAATCTGGTTTCATGGCGGAAAGATTATCAATGATATTTCCAAAATTTTGGGCCGCTTTTTCATTTCTTGGTGGAAAGAATTCCATAGAAATCACATTTTTGTTGTTTTTGTATAAATTGGTTACTCGCATTTATTCGTACTCCTTAATATAATTTATCGACACTTTGGTCGTTTTTTATGTATTTTATACTATATTTAAGTTGATTTTGAAAGGGTCTTGATTATCGTTTCGGCCACATAATATGAAAATATCAGCATGTATTTTCAACGCTTTCATTAAGGCCATTTGAACGTATATTGAGACATGACATGTACAATAAAAACTGTTAAAATATGAATTCTTTTATTCGTAAATTAATTTCAATTTGGCCATTTTCAAGATGAAATTTATTTTCAAGATATTATCGGACAACTTTGGTTTTTCCAAACGCATCATGTGCATGTCTGTGTTAGTCAGTGATTGTGTCCGCCAGAATGGGAAAAACACAGTTGTACGATAATAGTATCAATTCTCTACGCCATTAAATGTTTCGAAGTGAACCAAATCTTTAATTGATTTTCGTTGAGGTGGAGAGGGCTTTTTTGCAGGAAAACCGACAGGAACAATGGTCACCAGAGAATAATTGTCAGGAACCTGAAGTACTTTTTCAGCACGATCATGGTCAAAAAGTCCAACAATAACTGTTGCCAGTCCAAGTTCATGGGCAGCCAGGCATAAATTTTGTGTTGCAAGGCCCAAATCATACATCAACCAATCTCCAAATCGGGTTGATACTGAACCATTATAATAACCGGCCTGATCTTTTTTTCCACAAAAAGCAATGACAACAGGTGCATTAACAATCGCCTTTGTTGCAGGATTTTTTGGAGCAATACATTCCTGCAATTGAGTTTTCTTTGAAACATCTTTAACGATAATCAACTCACAACATTGGGTATTGGCCCAGGATGGGGCCCATTGGACAGCTTCAAACAGAGTATTCATCATCTCTTCTGGAATGTCCTTGTTTTCAAATTTTCTGATACTTCTACGATTCTTGATGGTTTCAAATAATGACATCATTTTTCTCCCTGATGTTTTGATTTATACTGATCCGCCCTGTTGGACTTCATCCAACAGGGCAGCTATCAAAGATCTATGCATCACAACTTTGTTCATAACAAACAAGTCCACATTGCAAACACCGATGGGCTTCAATTTTGGCCATTTCCGGCGTAAATCCTTTTTCCAATTCATTGTTAACAGCTAACTCTTGCGCTGTTCTTTGTGGCATGATCTGACGTGGAATAGCATCTACCTGAGCCAGTTTTTTAACATCCTGAATATCTGTTTCAGGTTTCAATACATCATTTGCAAGTGCAACTTCATTGCCATACATGACATGATGTGCTGAGGCAGCCGTTCGTCTGGCTGCTGCAATTGCACGAATTGCAGCGCTGTGATCAGTTTTCATATCATTTTCTGAAAACAACCCTTTCTCATGATACTGATCCGGACGTTTATAAGATGCAATGGCCAACCATTCTGATGATTTATTTTCGTTTTCATCTAAAACAGATGTAAATATCAATTCAGGTATTCGACCATAGGAAACAAATACAGTTTGAACATTCAGTGTTTCTTCCAGATCACAATCCATATCGTAATAAACAATCTGTTTAAGCCTGTCATTTTCTCCTTTGAGTTGCTGAACTGCAGCTTGAAAAATAAACCGAATTCCCTTTTCACGCGCCACTTCTATTTCTTCCTTCGTCATACCAATTGTTTCTATGTCTTGTTGATACAGAACTGTAACCTGTTTAGCGCCTTTGTTGATTAAAATTTCAGATGATTTCACGGCTATTTTATCACTCGCCAGAATGACACAATGCTCACCTATCGAAACAGGAATATCAGTGTTCGCCTTTAATGCATCGAGCAACAAAAACATTCCTGGGACTTGCTGATCTACCACACGTTCTGCATTTCTTGCCAGTCGGCTATCCCATCCACCTGTGGTCACACAAACAGCATGAAATCCATTGTCAAGCAAGGATGGTATTGAAAAATCTTTTCCACATATTTTTTCGTATTCAACTGCAACCCCCAGGTCAAGGACACCTTCAATGTCCCAGTCCAAGATATCCATTGGCAGGCGTTCTCGTGAAATTGCTTTGCGAAGGATTCCGCCCAGCTTTGTTGTGGCTTCATATATTGTAGGCGAATGTCCGAGACGTGCCAGAAAATATGCACAAGAAAGACCTTCAACACCACCACCAATAACAGCAATGGTTCGACCGGTGGAAGGTGCTTTATAGGGCTGTATACGTTTACCAGCTTCTTGCTCATAGTCTGCAGCAAAACGTTTGAGACCATTTATTGCAACAGCTTCATCTTCTAGATTTCTCCGACAATCAGTTTCACAGGGGTGTGGACAGATTCGACCAATCGTTGATGGAAATGGATTTCGTTCCTTAATCACCTGTACAGCTTCGATGCAGTTTCCCTGGGCGATCTGATGAATATATTCACGAATATCAATGCCTGCCGGGCAAGCACGTTGACAAGGTGTTGTACAGTCGTCCACTGTATATTCACGAAGAATTCTTCTCGTAACTGAAGATAGTTTGATGATATGTTTGGGACATTCTCGCTCACATGTGCCACATCCTGTACATTTCTCCTGATCCACCACAGGCAATCCATCATCCCCCATCGTTAAAGCATCAAAGGGACAGACTCGAACACACGTGCCTAATCCAAGACATCCAATATCGCAGACTTTCATACCTCCAGACATCAATGCCGCTGCACGGCAATCGGGAATTCCATCGTATTGGTAAAGGGTTTGCGCTTTTTCAACACTGTAATGGCATCCAGGTTTAGCAATGTCAGGTTCTTTGGCTTCAAGTGAAGCACCAATAAGTGCGGCAATGGTTGCGGCCAGTTCTTCACCACCGGCAACACATGAATTGGGTGCTGCTTTACCCGCAACGATTGCTTCAGCATTGGCTGCACAACCCGGAAGGCCGCATCCCCCACAATTGGCTCCCGGTAAAGCATCATCAACAGCCTCGACAGTTGGATCAACATACACATAAAAAACGCGGGAGGCGACTGCCAAAACAATTCCAATGACAATGCCCAGACTACCCAACATAAAAACGGCTTGTATCATAATTTTTATACTCCTTATTTGTTGCAAATTAAAAACAGAACGTATCCAAAAATACATTACAAATTTTCAATTTGTCGATCAATCAATGGCATCAAATTTACATTTGCTGTAACATGTCAAGCATTTTACGCACTTATCTTTGTCAATAATTGCAACCTCTTTCTTTTTCCAGATGATCGCATCAACCGGACATGCTTTATAACAAAGACCACACTTCTTACACTTTTCAGGATCGACTTCAAATTTGAGCAATGATGGACAACGTTTTGCAGGGCATTGCTTATCATTGACATGGGCTTCATATTCATGACGAAAATAACGTAATGTAGATAATACAGGATTGGGTGCAGTTTGCCCTAAACCACATAATGCAGATTCTTTAATAACATGAGACAATTCTTCTAGAGTCTCAATGTCTTCAGGCGTCCCCTTTCCATCACAAATTTTTTCTAAAATTTCAAGTAATCGGCGTGTGCCTTCACGACAAGGCGTACATTTTCCACACGATTCATCTTGAATGAAATCCATGAAAAATCGAGCCATATCCACCATACAGGTCTGATCATCCATGATAATCACACCACCGGAGCCCATAATTGCGCCTACTTTTGCAATTTCTTCAAAATCCACAGGTGTGTCAAGGTATTCTTCAGGAACACACCCACCGGATGGTCCGCCCAATTGAACTGCTTTAAATTTACGCTTATTAGGAATGCCGCCACCGATATCGAATATAATTTTTTTCAAGCTTACGCCCATTGGAACTTCAACAAGACCAATGTTATTGACATCACCAGATAATGCAAAAACTTTTGTTCCTTTACTCTTTTCTGTACCCACAGCTGAATACCAATCACTGCCATTAAGAATTATTTGAGGAATACTGGCAAATGTTTCAACATTGTTCAGAATGCTTGGTTTTTTCCACAGACCTTGATGTGCAGGAAATGGCGGGCGTGGACGCGGCATACCACGTTTTCCTTCAACTGATGCCATCAATGCTGTTTCTTCTCCACAGACAAATGCACCAGCGCCTTGACAGATTTCAATATTTAGATCAAAACCAGTATCCATAATGTTGTCGCCCAATAATCCTAAATCTTTGGCAGTATCAATGGCAAGCTGGAGTCGTTGGATGGCTAAAGGATATTCTGTGCGGCAATAAATAAATCCTTGGTGAGAGTTGATCGCTTTTGCCGCAATAATCATTCCTTCGACGACTGCGTGGGGGTCTGCCTCCAGAATACTCCGATCCATAAATGCGCCGGGGTCTCCTTCATCTGCGTTACACAGAACATATTTAATATCACCTTTACTTTGAAATGCAAATCGCCATTTCAAACCGGTTGGAAAGCCTGCACCGCCACGGCCTCGGACGCCAGAAGCCAGAACTTCTTCAATAATCTTTTCTGAGGTCATATCTTTCAAGGCTTTCATGGCAGCGAGATAACCATCACGCGCAATATATTCATCAATTGATTCCGGATTTATCAAACCTTTATTTCTTAGGACACGCGCCATTTGATTGGAAAAGAAGGGGATATCTGACAATTTGGGTATGATCTTTTTCTTTGCTAATGGATCTCTGTACAACAGGTGCTCAACTGGCTTATTTGCTTTAAAATGGCTTTCTACCAGTTCTTTGGCATTTTCAGACGTTACCTTCTGATAAAAAATACCATCTGGCTGGACTACCATGATGGGACCCAGTGCGCAGAATCCATTACATCCGGTTTCAATAATGATGACATTTTCAGAAAGCCCCTGGTTATCAATTTCCTGCTGAAGTGCATCTTTCAGCGAAAGACTGCCTGTTGCATGGCAACCTGTACCACTGCAAAGTAATACATGGCGCGTTTGCTCCACCGGAACTTCCCCATGTCGAAGGGCAAATATTTGAGATTTTTCTTGTTTGATGCGTTTTAAGTCATCGATGGTCAACTTTGGCATTATATTCTCCATATTTTTTGGTCAACTTAGGATAAGCATATCTCAATGCCTTGAAAAAAAGGCGGTTGAGTTGTTACATATCATTTTTTTGAACCTTCGATAAAATTGTTTAAATCACCATGAACCATCCATTCCACGCAGTCCTTGCATATAAAGTCGGCCACATGCAACGAACATGGATTCATGGGTTCGTAAAATTGGAATTGAATTGGTCTGTGCCAGTTCAACGACAGATTTGGATGGCTGTTTTCCTCGAACAAAAACAACGGCCCCCACCTCAGCCATGATACATATTTCAATGACTTCAGATGTGTTTTGCCCGGTCAACAAAACACTTCCTTTTGCCGTGGCAGATAAAACATCGGTCATCAAATCAGCACCGCCGCCAGAAGCAATTTCAATATCCATCTTGTCTTGGCCACAGACAACAGTTGCGTTCAAAATATCCTTAATTTCATTGAGTTTCATATCAATAATATTTATTCGTAACTATCTAATATGTTTAAAATATTGTCCGCCTTAACATCACCATGCGTGTTCTGACCAATGACAACAACAGGTGCAAGACCACAAGCGCCAAGACATCGAACAGATTCCAATGAAAAACGACGATCTGAAGTTGTTTCTCCGAAACCAATCTTATACTGATTACTCACACGTTCAACAGATTCTTTGATACCTTTGACATAGCAAGCCGTCCCCATGCATACCTTAATTGTATGGCGGCCCTTAGGTGTCATGGAAAATAGGGAGTAAAAAGTTGCCACCCCATAGACCTCACTTTTTGAGATATTGAGTCCGATACTGATGTAATCCATCAGTGGTGATGGCAAATATCCGACAACATCCTGTGCCTGTCTTAAAACAGCAATCAAAGTTCCTGGCTTGTTTTGATTTTCGCTGATAATAGAGTCGATGTTATGCCACATATCTGATGAAATGTCAGGATGTTCTGGTTTTTCAATATTTAGCATGCTTATACCTCTTCCATTTATTCGTTGGAGTGATAATGTTGTACGATATATGGATAAATCACTCCATTTTTATGTATTGACGACGTTTTTTCGCTTTTTACAAAGCGTATGTTACCTTTATGAGTCGTTAATTGATAACGAATGTGAGTCACCTGATCATCGGAAAAATGCATTTATGCGTTTATCGCTTTCGTATTTAACGATTAGAATATTTTTCCAAAAACATTGTTCGCTATTATCGATTTAAGTATGAAAAATTTTTACGAAGATCAGCTTAAAAATTTATAGATATTTTCATATTTTTTGAAAAAAGTCAACTGGAACATCAGATTTTTGGGAATGTTTTACCAAATATTTTTTCAAGTTTTTGTGCAACAGCGATGGTCACATGATCATTTTCAGGAATACTTACAACCTGAATACCTGTCGGTAACCGATTCCTATCTAGTCCCAAAGGGACCTGGGTTGCTGGAAACCCTAAAACATTGAATAAACCTGTGTATCCCCAGGCGAAAGGGTTAAAGAGAGGCATATAATGTCGTGGTGCTGTTGATGGATGAGAAGGAAACAACAAGATACCAGAGGACCCGATTGTGTTGATCAATGATTGTCTGAGTGTTTCCAATTCCTCAATCGTCGCATCAATATGTTTTTTTGAATATGGCAATTTGTCAAATATTGCGGTTAACAATGCTGGAAGAGTATGTGAGGGCTTACGCAATATCCATCTAACTAATTCGGGCAATGGCTGAACAGCATGACCATCACCCAATGCCTGAGCAAATGATGTTTTGGAAACAGAACGAAGTTTTGCAGCCCACATATTCACAATTTTCCAATTTTCAATATGAGATATCTGTTTAATACTTGCACCACAGGCTTTTAAAACACCAACACATTGATGTTGCGCTGCCAATAAATCTGATGACACATGCAACCAGGGTGTTAATTGAGGATGATACACAGTCAAGTCTTTTATTTGAACCGCATCGGTTGAATGTATTGGCATTTGATGGCATCCAGGATCTATATTATCTGGTCCGGCTAGAATTTTTAACAATGGCATTAAGTCTTCAGCCCAGCGGCATAATGGTCCAGTTGTCGAAATACCCGAAACACCCGCTTCCTCTTTGGGATAATGACCACTGTTTGGAATCAACCCTGCAGTTGGTTTATGGGCAAAGATACCATTAAAAAATGCGGGCATGCGAATGGAACCTCCAATGTCAGACCCCAGACCAAATGGTGAGCCGCCTGATGCAATCAATGCAGCCTCCCCACCTGAGCTTCCGCCACTCGTGCGATTGGTTCGATACGCATTGCATGTTTTCCCATACAGAGGATTGTAACTTTCCATCCACAAACACATCTCAGATACATTGCTAACACCCAGCGGTATCGCCCCGGATTTCTTTATTCGTGCAACAGCCGTGGCATCTTGACGTGCAATGCAATTTTTACGTTTCAACAACCCACCTGTGTGTGGCATCCCTGTTAAAGAATAGCTTTCTTTGATCGTGCAAGGAACGCCCAAAAAGGGTGGCAACTCTTTCTTATCACTGTTTCTAATTAATTTATCCGCGGCTTCAGCTTCTTTTCTGGCCGCATCAAATCGGGATTGAACCAGTGCATTTATTCTTGGGTTGACACGTTTGATTCTTAGAATATGAGCATTGACAACATCTCTTGAAGATACTTCCTTGTTACGAATCATTTCTGCAAGACGAGTTGCTGATAGGGTCAAAAGAGAATTCATAGGTAATATCCTGAACCCACATTTATGTTATCGGAAATGTGGTTAATTGTAATCTTGATCATTGTTTCGGTCATTTTTTCCTTTTCCTTCTTTTGCTTTCTTTTTGGTACATTGTTCACATGGAAAAACAAAATCAAATTAAACGAACAAAATCAGAACCATCTTTGGCATCAAGTTTGAAAACCTCTCCATTGTTTATTAAGTTTATTGGTAGAAAGATATTGTCAATATGATTAGGAACGTTCTGAAAACTAAGTTCCCCATTAAATAAATGTTCATTCAGTTTTTTGAACCATGACACTGAAGAAGATGAATAAGATGAAAT
>Ga0272440_1001528_pt1 | contig 18805 bp, 14 predicted proteins | sample SSMMMBAug17_FD_192440 | JGI IMG/M metagenome (GOLD analysis project Ga0272440, IMG submission 192440) | Marine sediment archaeal communities from Little Sippewissett salt marsh, Falmouth, MA, United States - SSM-MMB-Aug17 | ecosystem: Environmental > Aquatic > Marine > Wetlands > Sediment ...
AACATCAATTTGATAGCAACGAGTATGGAGCAAATCAGTTTTAGGGTAAACAAAGTCAGTGGAACCGCTGAACAGGTGTCTACGAATATAAATTCTATTGCGCTTTCTGTTGATAATATGTCAAAATCAATGTCAAATATTGAAAAAAATGCCCGCCTGGGATCAAGTATTGCCGCTGAAGCGCTATCAAAAGCCAATACTGCAGAAAATACGATGAACCTTCTCAAAAGTTCTGCTGATGAAATTGGTGGCGTAACCGATGTTATCAAACGCCTGGCATATAAGACCAACCTTTTAGCATTGAACGCTTCCATTGAAGCTGCTTCTGCAGGAAATTCAGGAAAAGAATTCGCTGTTGTTGCCAATGCCATTCAAAATTTTGCCATTCAAAGCAATCAGGCAGCAGAAAATATTGCGATGAGGATTAACAGTGTTCAGGCAAGTACAGAAGATGCAATCCAAGTCATTCTGGATATTTCACAAATTATTGACCGAATGAACAACGCTGCTGAAAAAATTCTTTCATCTGTTGAAGAACAAACCCGTGCTGCCGATAATTTATCGCATAATTCAAAAGAGGCTGACAGCCGCTCAAGAGCAATTTCTGAGGCGATGATAGAACTGGCGCATGCAGCCAATAAGGTATCTGTTAATATCGCAGAGATTGCAGGAGGCGCAAAAAATGTGAGTGAAAATAATCATAAGGTTAGTATTGCAGCCGGTGATAGTAATCGAGAAATTCAACGTGTAAACGCATCAGCACTTGAATTAGATCGTCTGGCAACAGAATTGCACGTTCTTGTTCAGGCATATGAAACAACCACTAAGGAGTAATAAATGCTTCGATGGTATATGGTTCCAAATATCATCATTCTTTTACTGAATCTGATGATTTATGATATTTACGCATTTTCCTTTGAAGAAGTACAGATTCATGGGTTTGTTTCTCAAGGATTCATGATCAGTGATCGAAATAATTATCTGGCAAATACAGAAGATGGTACTTTTGAATTTAATGAAGCCGGAATTAATTTTTCCCAAGATTTTTCTGAAAATTTTCATGTGGGATGTCAGTTTTTTTCTCGTGACATTGGTGATGTCGGCAATAATGAAATAGAGCTGGATTTTGCTTTGGCTGATTATCGATTGCGTGACACGATTGGCTTCCGTTTCGGGAAAATAAAAATCCCTCATGGTTTATATAATGAAACCAGAGATTTTGATATGCTTCGTACGTTTATTTTTTTACCACCAGTATATTACGATATTTCCAGAAGTACGATTAATGCAATGAACGGTATTTGTATCTATGGAAACTATCAATTTTCAACAATAGGAAATATTGAATATCAAATTGTCGGTGGCTCAAAGTCAATTGATCCAGAAAGTGGGTGGAGCCGCTATATGGAAAGGCGAGGATTTGATATTACTAAATTTGACATTGGTTATGTTGGATGTGGACGATTTATATGGAATACACCTGTCCGAGGTTTACGTTTTGGCATGACGGGCATTCGTGTAGATATGGAAGCGGATGCAGAAATTGAATTTATTCCTATTCCTTCTGTTTATAAGATAACAGGGCCTGATTTAAAATACGAACTTAATAATTTTTTTATCCATGTCAGTTTTTTGGAATATACGCTGAGAGATCTTATTGTTGCATTTGAATATATGACATTTCGTGGTGATTTATCCATAGAAACGCTTCATCCTGATTTACCTGTAATTCGTTTTGGCATTCCTGTCAAAACAGATAGTTATTATTTAAGCACGACGTATCGATTGTCTGATCTTCTTGAGATAGGTGCCTATGCGGCAGTTTTCTGGCAAGATTCAGATGATAAAGATGGCAAAACCCTTGCATCAGATTTTTTAGGATGGCACAAAGAGACAGCTCTTTGTTTGCGAGTTGATATAAACGAAGCATTAACGTTTAAAACAGAAGTCCATCTCATTGATGGCGGTGCATTGATGATGCCTCAGGATAATCCTGAAGGCATTGATCAACGATCAGCGTTATTTTTATCAAAGTTAACCTTTAGTTTCTAAGTCGTGATTTCCGGAAAGGAGAAACAGATGAAAATGATCTTGCATCATTTTTATTATTTTCTATTAATTTGTTTTTGTTTCCAATTTTTTTCCATCAGTATAGCTGACTCTGAAGGATTCAAAATCATTGTTCATCCGGATATAAACGAATCTGTTACCGCGAACGATATTAGAAATATTTTTTTAGGGAAAAAAACCCAATGGGATGATCATCAACGTATTCGTTTTGTTCTTTTGACTCAAAAAAAAATATACCAACAGTTTTTAGCAAAATACGTTGGAAAAACGTTATATCAATACAGAAACTACTGGCGTAAAAAAGTTTTTACCGGAACCGGCATGATGCCAATCATGTTTAAAGATTGCAAGCAAACCATTGACTATATCAAACGAACAAAAGGCGCTATCACATTTATTCCAACATCAGAAAAAATTTCTGTTGATGTCAAAGAAATCATTATTCATTAACGACCAAATCGTAAAGCCAAATCATGAAAAAAAGTATTGTCAACTACCGTTTTACAATTTATGGACCGGCAATCATAATGTTATTCTATCTGTTATTTTGTGAGTACATTATAATGCCATGTTCTTCATGGGCAACATCTGTTAAGGAATTAGATCCAATAGAACATGCCAAACAGCTCAATTTATCTGGACGTCAATTCTGGCAAAATCAAAATTATTTAAAAGCACTTGATCATTTTGAAAAAGCCGGGAATTTTGATCCTGCAAACGAAGAATATTTCAGCAATGCTGCTGTTTGCGCTATGTACCTTGAACAACCCGATAAAGCTGTTGCTTTACTCAATAAAGCTATTTCAGCCTGTGTTATAAAAAAGAACTTTTCAAAAATTGATCAATTCAATAATCAGATCAGTGAAATTCTCAATGTCTGGCCTGATTGGGCAGAACAAAAACTTGAAACAGCCTCTGAGTTACCTGAAGATGATCATGTGGTAAAAGCGCAGCAACAATGGTATCAATTAATGAATGAACTCCAAAATATTCAAGATCATAATGATCCGCGTTTGATTGATATGCTTGAAAAAGCCATTGAAATTTCAACAAAAAATTTTGGTAAAGAACATCCTGAAACCTTAAATAGCATTAAAATGCTGGCTGAAATATACATGGAGAATGAAAACTTTGACCAGGCCGCTGTTTTGTTTAAACAAGCTGCCGATGGAATGATCAAACCATTAAATGCACATCACCCTTTGCGAATTGCATGTTTAAGAAACCTGGCTATTATCAATGAAACTTTAGGAAATATTGATGAGGCCGAAAAATATTATCTCGAAGCCTCCAGAATTTCAACACAAGGAATGGGCATTGATCATCCGGAATCATTAATCAGCATGTATATGCTGGCCACTTTTTACGCACAGCAACAACACTTTTCGAAAGCAATTGCTCAACTGGAAGAATTGGTGCCATTATACCAGAAACGTTTTGGTATAACGCATCCGGATACACTGGTTTGTATGGATGATTTGGCGTTGTTGTATAAACAGCACCTAAAAACCGCACCTGCTGAATCGTTGTATGTGACTATTGTTTCGCAAAAAATTAATATTTTTGGCGAAAAAGATACTGAAACCCTAAAAACTCAGTTAGAACTGGCTGATTTATATCGTCGAAAATCTGAACAATCAAAAGCAGAATCCTTGCTTGAAAAATCCATAGCATTGGCACAGGAAAAAAAAGATGAAAATATTCAACTGCTTTTTGACTTAAAAACAGAATTAGCTCATGTATACGAAGATCAAGGGCGACTGGCTGAATCCAAATCAATAATGGAATCTGTATACGATTTTGATGTAAAAACGCGGGGTGAAAACCACCCCAATACATTAACTGATTTAAGCCATATTGGCAGTATTTTAAGGCGCCAGGGTGATCTCCAGGCCGCTGAAAAAATTTTTGAACAAGTGTATCATCAGCGGAAATCAGCTTTAGGTGAGAATCATCCGGATTGTATTGCAGATTTAAATAATCTCGCTTTGATACTTGAAGAACAAGGCCTATATGAACGGGCAGAGCCACTTCTGAAAAGCGCCATGAATCTTTCACAAAAAGTTTTAGGCTCAAATCATGAAACAACACTGGCAACAATGAACAACCTCGCATTACTTTATGAAAGTCAGGGCGTTTTTAAACGCGCTCGCCCATTATATTTAAAAGTTATTCAAGCGTATACAAATTTGTTGGGAAAGAATCATATGAATACCATTGCCAGTATTAACAACCTTGCTTATCTGAATATGCTCGAACAGAAATATAATGATGCCCTTGAGCATTTTACAATTGTTTTTCAACGATGGAAAGAACAGTTATCAGAAAATCACCAATATACCCTTAAAGCAATGAACAATTTAGGTCGTGTGTATCATAAATTGGATCAATTGGATAAAGCAGAGCCATTATTGAATCGCGCATTAGAATTAAGAATCGCCAATTTTGGAAAAACGCACATTGATGCAATCCGATCAACGATTGATGTTGCAGAATTAAAGATGAGTCAGAAACAATTCAAAGCTGCAGAACTTATGATAAAAAAAGCCGTCGATTTTTCAACTGCCAGTTTAGGACCTCATCATCCTTACACTTTTGAGGCATTAAATGTACAGGCTCGGTTATTTAAAACCATGAATAATAAACAAAAAGCCTGTGAAGTATATGAGTTGATTTTTACACGAAGAAATAAATTTTTTGAACGTGTCCTATGGGCTACCGGCGAGAATGCAAGGAATGGTTATATCCGTCTACACCAACATGAACAGGATGCTTATATTAATCTTTTAACGGAAATGGAATCTTCAAAAACGTCACGTGATATTCTTGAGGTCAGCCTGAAACGAAAAGGATTGTTGTTAAAAATTGCATCGGAAATAGAACAGGTTAAACAAATGCTTGATAAGCCAGAACTTAACCAGTTGAGTCAGCAATTGATGGACAAAAAGAAAATATTGGCATCTTTAACGCTTTCTGGCCCTGTAAATGCTGATGCAAAGCAATTTTTACTGACCATTGAAAAATTAGAAAATGAAATTGAAGAACTTCAGGGAGAACTCGGAAGAGCGAGTATTCGCTTTAAAACGATCCGTCAGGATTTAAGCCCAGAAACTGTTGTTTCTCAAATGGGAAGTGACGACATTCTGGTTGATTATTTTATTTTTATGAATGATGATCAGGGGCTGAAGCAACTTGTGGCAATTGTTGCCCAACAGTCAGAAACAGGGGAGCCTGTTTTTCAAAAAGTGTTCTTTGGAAATATGACTGATATTCAAAAATGGGTAGAAAATTATCGATCTACAATTCAAGACGAAGATGCTGACGAAGAAGAAGTTAAAGAAGAGGGCAACATTTTATATGGTAAAATGTTGAAGCCGATGCTGCCCTATTTCAATGAAAAAACATCTATTTATCTTGTTCCTGATGGCATTTTAAATATTTTACCATTTGATGCCCTGGTTGATGACGATGGTGATTATATCATTCAGACTTATGAACTAAAAATGCTATCTTCTGGCCGTGATTTACTGTTATCTGAATCTAAACCTGCTAATGGATTATTTTTAATTATCGCTGGTCCCAATTATAATTCAGAATATTTAGAACAAACAGAAGTTGTACAGGATCTCAAACGAAAACGAAAAAGAGGAAACACCAAACGTAACGCTGATCTTATGAAAGGGCTGAGAATGGGAGAATTTGGCATGAGAGGTTTATCGTTTTCACCACTTCCAGGTGCGGAACGTGAGGGACAGGAAATTGAAAATTTATGCAATAAGAATCATCCCACTCAATTGTATCTTAAAAATCAAGCTGAAGAAGAGCAACTGCGACGCATTGAAAAAACGCCAGAAATTCTTCATATTGCTACCCATGGATTTTTCCTGAAATCAAAGGAAAATCTTACCAAACGCCTGGTAAAACTTCAGCGCAGCATTGAGCCTTTAAAATTGATTCCACCGCCAGGCGATAATCCGTTGATACGTGCTGGTTTAGCTTTTGCTGGAATCAACAATAATGCACAATACCTTGGAGAAATTGATACAGACAACGATGGTGTTTTGACTGCCCTTGAGGTTCTTGGGCTGAATCTTTTTGGAACTCGACTGGTGGTGTTATCCGCATGTGAAACAGGACTGGGCGAAATTCACGAAGGAGAAGGTGTTTATGGATTGCGAAGAGCTTTTCAGGAAGCTGGCGCACGAACTGTAATGAATTCTTTATGGGAAGTCAGTGACAAAGGCACACAAACCCTGATGACAGGCTTGTATAAAAATTTGTTAAAAGGAATGTCAGTTAGACAGGCTTTTCGAAATGCTCAACTTGACATGAAAAATTCAATTATTTGGAGCCACCCGTATATCTGGTCTGCTTTTTTCCTGGTGGGAAGATAATAGATAAGAATATTTTATTAATCATTAATTAACCGAAAAAGGTAACCATCATGAAACCGACGTATAAACCAGAATTTATTAATCGATCAGATGAACTTCAGTATCTTTATAATTGGATAAACAAATTGCCAGGACATATTCTTTTTGTGTACGGACCTAAAAGTAGTGGTAAAACAACTTTGCTGATAAAATTTATTGAACAACACCTCGCCAATAAACAATTTAATATCAAACACTTTAATTTAAGAGAAATGCTCATTGCCAATTATTCAGATTTTATCCAGGCTTTTTTTGAAGTGGACTATTCTAAACTCAGTGGTGATGTTAAACAAAAAAGAGAATACAATCTTAAATTATTCAAACTATCCAAAGAGATCAAACGAAGTATTGAAAATAAGACGCTTGATCCTTTTGTTGTCATGAAAAAAGAGCTCATTAAAATTGCCAGAAAAGGCAAACAACCGGTCATTATCATTGATGAGCTGCAAGCATTGGAAGATATTTTCATTAATGGGCAGAGGGATTTGTTAAAGGAATTATTTAATTTTTTTGTTGCACTGACCAAAGAATCTCACCTGTGTCATGTCATCATTGCCAGCAGTGATGGTTATTTTATGAACAGAATTTATAATGATAGTAAGCTCACTAAAACATCAGCCTTCTTTGAAGTGAATTATTTACCTCAAAAAGATGTATACTACTGGTTGGCCCATTTAGAGAAAGAAAGCGGAATAACGGCTTATACCCTTACAGAAAAACAAATTAATATGATTTGGAAGTATTTGGGTGGAAGCATGTTCGAAATTTCATTTGTTTTGGGAGAGCTCATTCCACAAGCAAAAAATAAGCGCATTGACACAAAATCCCTTAAGAAAGAAATTGACCGATTAATTACCATGAACCAGGGAAAATTTGGATATTATGCAAAAATCAATAAAAGTAAACGTTCTTTATTTAAAGAAATCTTATCTATCCTTGAAAAAAAAGAAACCGTTGAAATCGATAATCTTGAGTCACTTGTTGATAAAGGATTTTATGATGAAAATGAACTTGCCAATGAGTTAAACAATCTTGTTCGAATGAATATTCTTGCCTTTAACCCCACAACTTGTTTGTATACGATTCAGGGACATAGTATGTTTTATGGATTAAAACAATATGTAATGCATGTCTTTTCAAATAAATAAACTAAGAAATGTTTTATAGAAACAAAACAGATTAAAGCGATATTTATTCGATTTTATTGGGGTAAATTCTATTTAACTATTTATATTTACACGTCTTTTTGAAGAAATCTTTGAACACAGCTGTTGATGCAATGAAACTCAGAATCCAACGTTCCTGGGGTCATATAAAAGCATCTGGATTTTTGAAAGTGTTTGCTAATAGAAAGCATAGATGCCATCACAGATTCATTTTTTCTGGGATTCAAAAAAGAGTCAAATAGTTTCATTTCAGGAATAATGATGGATGCAGCTTCATGTGCTGATACAGGTATTATGCTTGACAAACGATCAAAACATGGCCGAGATGGATTGACACGGTAAATTTGCCATACATATTGCTTATGGTCTAAACAGAGTTGTTGAATGTTTTGTGAAATCGCTTCACATGATTCATAAGAAATCCTGTATTCAGGAAACTGTTTATGCCTTTGATGAATATGAACATTATTCATTTTTTTTAATGCATCTATTAAAGGGTTTTTACTTGATTTTAAGCTGATGTTTAAATGAATGGAATTTTCTTTTGAATTTTTATTCATCACACAAATAACGATATCAGGTTGTTGTGGTTTTTTAGAAAAAGAAGATTGATAGACAGGTATTGGATTTTTTGACCGAAAGGCTGAGGATTGATTCTTCTGTGACGAATCAACCATCCACATTGATCGCGGAAATGGATGGATCAAACCTGTTGTTTTATGAAGGGGCGCGCAATCATCTGAAAAAAACGTGAACCCATTGTTTATTAATTTATGGGTCAATGTACTTTTCCCAATTCCAGGAGGGCCAGCAAGAATAAGTGTGCTATCATGATATTGAACAACACCTGCATGAATCAAATAGAAATCATCAAATTGGCTCATTATTTCTGAGACGATTACTTGAAAAGCATATTGACTAGGTAGCGGATGTTCAGAGAAATCAATGGCCTTTCCATTGATTTCTAGAAAAAATCCTGTTTGAGTAATATTTATTTGTCCGCAGCGACAGTTCTTTTCCATTTCAAAAGCTTGATAATCTTTATGAAATGCGTGAGCCAACTCGCTATTATCGAAAAGCAGGCAAATCGTTTTGTTTAATATCTGATAGGTCTTTTGGACATGCATGGGATAACATAAAAAACGGATGCAGATAAAGTTAGGAAGCACCCGTTTTGTGATATAGCGTTGTTTTAAGAAACTGTTCTGGAGTTTTCTATCCGGTCAGTTTCTGTATTCTGTATTTCAGTATTAGTGGCTTGTTTAAAGTTTCGAATTGCTTTTCCAATACCGGAACCAATTTCAGGCAATTTACCTGCACCAAACACGACCAAAACAATCACTAAAATGATGACCAATTCTGGCATTCCTATTCCAAACACGTTTACTCCCCCTTTATGGACTTTCTGAAAATATCCTTGTTTAATAAAAGATCCTTGTTTTATTGAACATAATGCCCTTCGGGCAATTCAATAGTTACTCTAACATTTTAATATTATTACTATATTATAGTGTTCCAAAAAAAACAACACTTGTAGACCTATTCGAGCTAACATTCATAATCTTCAGAAACAACTATGAATCAAGTGGCTTCATTTGTCAAGCCATATATTTTTCTAATGAAATCAAATGGTTTTAAATGAATCTACCTTTTTTCAATAATTTAAACTCAACAATAATTAATAATTATAAGCATGTTAAATATCAAAAAGCATGAATATGAAAAATTTGGTGTTCGTGAATATTATATACTGGATGAATGGATGAATTAGGTGATGAAACGGCTTTTTTCTATCTTGATTCAAAAGGGCTGTATAAGCCATTCAAACTCAATCGTTTTGGTATCATTAAATCAAAAATTCTGAGATATTTTCAATTCAGAGTTGAAGATTTATACAATTGTCCTTCAGACAGGCAGCTTGTAAAGGACAATGTCTACCAGAAATATGTTCAGGTCGATTTTCAAAATGAACGAAAAAGAGCTGAGGAGGCGAATAGAAAAGCTGAGGCTGAAAGAAAAAAGCTGAGGCTGAACATGAAAAAAAGTGTTAAAAACGGAAAGGGAAATACAAGCACTTAAAAATCAGTTGGCAATGAAATGATTCAATCCCTCCAGTATTTTTTCATGAAAACTTTTTATCCGATAGGAGGTGTCGCAACTTTTTCGCATTTTCTTGTTTGTAGTCAAATATTTTCAGAGGTTTTAGCTCTTCAATCGAGAAAGAAGACGGTCATGAATATTATCAAAACCACCATTAGACATTACAATGATCAGATCATTAGGACGAGCAATGTGTGAGACAAAATCGAGAATATGATCTGTTGTTTCAAAATAATAGGCGTCCTGACCATTATCTTTTATTTGTTCTACCAGTTGGCTGGAAGAAAAGCGGTCTTTTTCAGGAATTTTTTCTAAGAGTGGGGCTTCTCGAACGCAAATAATATCAGCAGGCTTGAATGCATTCGGATAAACATGCTGAAAAACACGTCGTCGGCTTGAATTTGTTCTGGGTTCAAACACAGCAATAATCCGTCCTTTGGAGTAGAATGGTTTTACAGCGCAAAGGGTTTCGTATACGGCTGTGGGATGATGAGCAAAATCGTCCATAACCGTAATATTATTTTCAATACCTCTTATTTCCTGCCGCCTTTTGATACCTTTGAACGTTTCAAGGGCAGAAGCAATATCAGCAGTTTTTATTCCTAAATCGTGGGATACCGCAATGACAGAAAGAATATTCGATAAATTATGGGTTCCCATCAGTTGCGTTTTAAATTGATAAAAAAATTCGTTGTTATAATAGACATCGAACACTGTCCAAGGTAAACGTGTCTGAATAGACTTAATTGCCCATTGTGATTTTTCATCGCCGTATGTTTGGAGCTGACAAGAACAGCTATCTAACAAATCACGAACATTTTCATTCGGTTCATATGCAACCAGTAAACTATTTTTTGAAAGACCTGAAATCAATTTAGTGAAAGCTTCTTTAACATGGTTCAGATCACGGTATATATCGGCATGATCAAATTCAATACTGGTGAGAATAACGTGGGAGGGGTGGTAGTGAAGAAATTTTGGTCCTTTGTCAAAAAAAGCGGTATCATATTCATCACCTTCAATGACCATGTATGGTCCATTGCCAATACAATAATTGCTGGAAAAATTTTGAACAATACCGCCAATAAAAAATGTAGGATCTTCATTGGCTTGTTTTAAAATCCAGGCTAATACAGAAGATGTCGTTGTTTTACCGTGAGTTCCGGTGATCAATAACAATTTTTTTTGCCCCCAAAAGTGCTGAATCGCTTGAGGCATAGAACAGCAAGGGATGGATTTATCTATCATTTCTTGGACTTCAGAATTCTCACGAGATACTGTATTACCAACAATAATAAGATCAGGTTTATCCGATAAATGAGCCGCAGAAAAACCTTTTAATATGGGAATTCCCTTTTCAGATAGAAAAGTACTCATTGGAGGATAAATATTTTGATCTGATCCTGTTATTTCAAAGCCTAAGTCTTTGAGCATACATGCTAATGCTCCCATACCCGTGCCACAGACAGCAATCAGATGAATCTTTTTGACATGTTCTGGAATAGAATTGTTTGGTAACATTATCTGGAAACGGCACTTTCTTTGATAATGCGCCACTCAGGGCCAACTTTTTTAAACAAGATCAGCTTTTTGGTTTGATCTTCATAAGAACCAGAAGAATAGAATTGATCGAAAGTAATGCGGGCTAACGCACATGTAACAAACGTCGTTTGAGGATTAGCAATCGTTACATTGATATAGTCTTTTTTGAGCCGTTGTTTCCGCTGACGCTCCCATGCTCTACGACTAAGATTGTGGGGTGGTTTAAAGTCTGGTGCATACATGGAAAGATATGCTTTGAGATCTTTTCTAGACCAGACGGATGCCCATGTTTTTAATGCTTTAATAATGGCATTTTCTTCTATCACTTTAAGTTCAGGATGAGAATCCCAAGTACTGCATGGACTCTTTTCAGTCTGTACATTATCCATATGAGCAGCCATGGATTTTTTTTCTTTTGAAGCAGAGGAATTCCCAATTTTTTGAACTTCTTGCTGAATTACATTTTGAACCATTTTTTGTGCTTCAGCACGTGCAATATTATCAGTCTGAATTTTATGAGGTACAGATGCTGGAGGGTTCTGAATGGATGTTGTTTTCGGCATTGTCGCTCTAACCTGTGCTGGTTTGCGTACCTCACGCTGATGAATTTTTTCATTTGCAGAAACAGTCTTTTTAGGATTTCCCTGCATTATTGGTAAATTATTAATATGATTTAATTTTTTATGGATTGATTTTTTATCAGGATCTAATTGAAGTGCTTTTTCATAAGATTGGCGTGCAATGTTCATATAAATATCGCCCAGATTCTCATGGGCTTTGGTATATCCAGGATAAATTTCAATCGCTTTTTTAAGAGCATCCCTTGCATGGTAATAATCTCCTTTTACAGCGTAAGAGACAGCAAGGTTATTATAGAGTTCTGGCTTCAAAGGATATTCTTGAGTCAGTAACTTGAAGACATCAATGGATTCATCTATTCTTCCAGACTCAAAAAGAATAAGCCCCCTTAAAAAAAGGGCTTCAGGCTGTTTTTGATTTGCTCCTAAATAGGTGTCAACCTGTTTTAGTGCTTCTTTGAGTTGTCTTTTTTCAAGCAATGTTCTGATCTGATCAAGAGAAGAATCTGCCAAAATTATGGTAGGAACCGTTAATATGATTATCAAAATAATTGCTATTTTATGAAAATATTCTTTTATCATCAATGCCTCCATCAACTTTCTATAGATTGTCAAATAAAGGTTTTGACTACCTTCTATCTAATTTTTTTGTAATATCTATATAATTTTTCACGATTTGCGAAATACTTTATCCTTCAATCTACATTTTCAAACTGTTTATTAGTACAACAATAGTGGCTTGTCAATTGGTAAAGCCAAAAAGGTTCATTTTTGTACTGGAAAAAATATAGGAATTAATCATTTATTGGTAAACGGATGATAAATGTTGTTTTTGTTGCGTTTTCAGACTCAGCATGGATGGTGCCATTATGCATTTCAACAAGATATTTGGAAATTGCTAAGCTTAACCCCAGGCCTTTCTGGTGATGCATGACATTTCGAACAGCAAATTCATTAAAAATTTTATCCATCCAATCGGATTCAATGCCATTGCCTTGATCCGTAATTCTGATTTCAATTGAGTTTCCCAAAATATTTTTTTCGATGCGAACCTCTCCACCGGGTGGGGAGAATTTAATTGCATTTTCAATTATATAAGTAAAAACTTTAACAAGCATTCGCCAATCCGCTTTGAACTGAGCATCAGAATCATCAGATAAAATTGTAATATTTTTTGCCTTTGCATCTTTTTGGACAGATTTAACAGCCAATTTAATATAAGCATCCAGTGAATGCATATTTTTTTCTACGATCATACCATTTTTGATATCACAAAGTAATGTTGTTTTTTTTACAAATTCCAGCAGGCGCCGCCCACTTTCTTCAATGACTTGAATATAAGCCTTAGCATCTTCTCCAAGTGAATCATCAGAACGTAAAAGTTCAGTTGACAATAAAATACCATTTAGTGGCGTCCTCGTTTCATGCGAAAAAACTCTCAGAAGATCACTTTTAATTTGATCAATTTCTTCAGATCGCTTTAATCGTAAAAAGACCTTGATTTTAGCTTCCAGTTCTTCATCTATAAAAGGTTTTGTTATATAGTCATCCGCACCAGCATTGTATCCTTCCAATCGTTCTTCAAGCAATGATCTTCCTGAAACCAAAATAATTTTCAAAAGACGATATCGCTGGTTGGATCTAATCCTTCGGCAAACTTCATAACCATCAATTCCCGGCATCATAATATCTAACAGTAACAAATCAGGATTAAATTCTTGAAGCACTCTTATTGCGTCCTCGCCTGATGATTCTGTTTGAACAATATAATTTTCTGATAATATCTCTTCCAAGATTTCTAAGTTCAAAGGATCATCATCAACAATTAGAATTTTAAATTTACAGGGATTCATAAAGTTTCCAAAAAAAATGGTGAATAGTTAACTATATAAAAAAATTGACAGTTTCATAGAATAATGAAAGTATTATTCCTACAATCACTTCAAAGCGTTGCCAATATTTTATTCGATCATTTATGTATAGAGATATAGTCGATTATAATCGTTGAGATTCACCCATATTAATCCCAAGGTCTAAAGCCCTTTTATTCATTTCTATAAAATCTTTGGGAATTCGCTCTTCAAGTACCTTAAGAATTGATTCTTTTTGAACGATCTTTGTTAGAGCGACAACAGCTCCTAACATGCAGATATTCAAAACAATTGGCTTTTTTATTTCATTCATAATTGAATCATACAGGGGGATTTGAATCTGTCTGGCATCTGATTTTTTATGAATGTTTACAAAATGGGGATCAGATAGAAGTGTCCCGCCAGGTCGAACAATGGGTGAAAATTTATGATAGGATTCCTGTGTGAGACAGACCAGAAAGTTTGGCTGTGTTACTTTTGGAAAAAGAATTTCTTGATCGTCGATAATGATGTCTGATCGTGTAGCCCCTCCACGGGCTTCAGGCCCATATGATTGAGCCTGTACAGCAATCAGGTTCTCATACATTACAGCCGCTTCAGAAAGGATAATAGCTGCTGTAATAACCCCTTGCCCTCCGGAACCTGAAAATACAAAACGCATTCTGCTCATTTTATGTGCCTTTTTTTAGTTTTTCTATAATTGCACGATACTCACTGCAATATTCAGGTAATTCTTTTTGTACAAAAACACCCCTTTCGATAAGATCGGGATTTTCCTGTTTTGCTGTTGATCCAATTGGTGTGGTAGTAGATTTATACGACTCCATCATTTCAATAGCCCCGCCCAATTTATTTCGACGTCCAAAGTTTGTGGGGCATTGAGAAAGGACTTCAACAACAGAAAAACCATCATGAAGAATCGCCTCTTTTATCATTTCAGTGAGTTGTTTTACGTGATAAGTTGTTGTTCGAGCAACATATGAAGCACCTGCAGCTTTAGCAAGTTTAACCGTATCAAAATCATGATCAATGTTACGATAAGGTGCTGTTGTTGCTTTCATACCATAACCGGTCAAGGGTGAAAACTGGCCACCAGTCATTCCATATATTCGGTTATTCATTACAATTGCTGTCATATCAATATTTCTTCGAGCGGCATGGATAAAGTGGTTTCCTCCAATTGCAAGTGCATCACCGTCGCCCATCGGCACGATAACATTCAATTCTGGCAAACTCATCTTTACACCTGTCGCAAAAGCCAATGCTCGTCCATGCAGTGTATGAAGCGTATGAAAATCGACATAACCCGATATTCTTGCAGAACATCCTATACCTGAAACCATAACGATTTCATTTTTACTGATTCCTAATGACGATACTGCCCTTAACATCGCATTCAGAACAATACCATGACCACATCCCTGGCACCAGATATGGGGAAAAAAACGTTCTCGGATAAATTTTTTTACAGACATTGTATTAAACCCCTCTTCCCTGTATGACTCTCAAAACATTTCGAATATCTGTGGGTGAAATAAACACGCCATCGATACGATTACATAAAAAGACTTTATCCGGTCGTGCGGAATTCATCTTTACCAGATGAACCAATTGTCCCATGTTTTGTTCCACAACAACAATATAACGTGCGTCTGCACACCGATTTCGAATGAGATGTACTGGAAAAGGCCATAACGTTTGAAGCTCAATCATTCCTAATTTTTCGCCTCGTTTTCGTCGATTTTCCACAACATGACGGGCAGAACGCGCTGAGCACCCATAAGAAATGAGAACAATACTTGCATCATCCATATAATATTCTTTAAAACGTGCAATTTCATGAACATTATTATTTATCTTGTCAATAAGATGGTGCATTAAGCCTCTGACTATGGTTGGGTTGCTTGATGGAAACCCCCACATGTCATGGGCAAGACCAGTGACATTATATCGATGTATTCCACCAAAGTCTGACATGGGCAGTCTGCCATCTTCACGAGGTAAATAAGGATGATAGTCCTCACCTTCTTTGAAAGTCGTTTTTAACCGTTCGACAAGCGGAAGTTCACCTGGTTTTGGGATAAACACGCGCTCACGCATATGACCAATAACTTCGTCCATCAAGAGAATAACAGGCGTACGATATGTTTCGGCCAGGTTGAAAGCATCTACTGTAATTTCAAAAAGATCCTGGTGGCTGGAAGCTGTCATGGCGATAATTGCATGGTCACCATGTGTTCCCCATTGAGCCTGAAAAACATCGCTTTGAGAAACATTTGTTGGCAATCCCGTTGATGGCCCCCCGCGCTGAACATTAACAATAACGCAAGGGATTTCTGCCATGATCGCGTAGCCCAGTCCTTCCTGCATTAAAGAAAATCCAGGGCCGCTAGTTGCGGTCATAGCTTTATGACCGGTCAACGATGCTCCAATAATTGCACATATCGATGCAATTTCATCTTCCATTTGTATGAATGTTCCATCTATCAAGGGAAGCTTTTTGGCCAGGTGTTCAGCAATTTCTGTTGAAGGGGTAATAGGGTAACCCGCATAGAAATTCAACCCTGCATATAAAGCCGCTTCGACACAGACCTCATTTCCCTGAATAAATTTAATATTTTGCGTCATGGTTTTCTCCTGGAAAGATTGATTTCCAGATAAAAGAATATGGTGGTTGATATTTCCTAACCATCAATCCTTAAATAATTATTATCGGAAAATCTATATGAATAGTACCCAAATACCCAAAAAATATCTTTGAGCCCTGTTCATATTCATTGGTCATTGTTTTTTTCTACAATGACTTCAATGGCTAAATCCGGACATCTTAGTTCACACATTCGACAGGCAATACATTTTTCAGGATGTGCAACAAAAACTTTATTGTATTCATTTAATTCCAGTACTTTTTTGGGACAAAAATGAACACAAATACCACATCCTTTACACCATTCCTGTTGTATATCATGCGCTTTGTATATAAATTTTGCCATTATCGATCTCTTATTTTTCTCTTTATGGTTCTTTTACAAGACGCAAACCAATGTAATTTGAAGCCTTGTTTTCAAGGAAATAATCTCGATTTGCTGACCGTGAAAGTCTGGGATAATGTGTCCAACTTCCACCACGAACAACATACCCAGGACCTTCCTCCATGTAAATCGGATCTTTCTCCGCATGTTTTTGATAAGCATCTTTATGATAAATATCCATGCACCATTCATAAACATTACCATGCATATCAAATAAATTCCATGCATTTGGTTTTTTCAGTGCTACAGGATGAGTTCCTCTGGAAATGCACTCATAATCATTGCTGGGCCACCTTGTTGCATACTCAACACAATTATTATTGATATACCAACCCACTTCATCAAGCTCAGGAGAGTTACCTTTCGCATTAACGGTCATGATACCTGAATACAATTGTGTTTGTGTCCCTGCACGACATGAAAACTCCCATTCTGCTTCTGTTGGTAAACGATAACTATCGGTTTCTTCGAGCTTATTTAACTTATCGATAAACAAGAGGCTTGTTTCATAAGCAACATTTTCAACAGGGCAGTCACTTCCACAGTTCCAAAAAAAGGATGGATTTTCACCCATTACCTTTTTCCACTGCTTTTGAGTGACTTCTGTCTGTCCAATATAAAATGGCCGAGTGATTGTTACGCGATGAAGTAATTCATCAGCATCTCTTTCTTTTTCCGCTTCAGGACTACCCATCATGAAACTATCAGGATAAATGAGAATCAATTTCATTCCAATGCTATTTTCAATTTCTTGGGCAATTTCAGGCATTTTTTCCAATCGAATATCTAAATAAACGTCTTCATTACCGTTCACATCCACACGTTGATAATGGGGTTCGTAGCCCCTTGACTTAACTTCAATATTATATGAACCAGCTTCCAAAGGAATTCCTTGATAAAAATTTTTGGTTAAGTTCTTAATTTCTATATTCGCATTATCAGGCTGTGTATGGATAAAAATCATGCTTTTGGGAATTTTCACACGATTCATAATCGCATCTATGTAGTAATGATAATGATAATTAACGTCTAACCATATTGAATAGGATAAATACTCTTTTTGTTTAACCCATAGCCGATAACGGTCTGGAGTAATTGGAAATTTTTCCAAAGGCGTTTTGCCTATATTCCATCCATTTAAGTAGACCTCAGCATTATGATTCGAAGATACTGATACATAAGCCTCGAACTTATCACCAATTTTTTCTTTTCGAACATGACCGTTGCTGGATACCTGAAAAACAAAATCTCCCATTCCACTCAATTTTCCATACCGAGGCGTTTGATCATAGCCTGAATTAATAACCATTTCATTGGTGTATATTGACAATTCCGTAGCTGTAACATATTGATCGTCATTAAGATCAGCTTGTCCACCAATAGCCTTAACAAAAGCATCAACAAACATGCTTTTTTTGGGGAGTTTATTCCCATCGATACCTGCAACAATGAATTGTTGAACAGGCATTAACGTTACAGAAGAAATATCATTGGGCAATGTTGTTTTTGCTCTCCGGTTAAAAACATTATTGGAAAAACAACTATCAAACATCAGCAGCACATGACGGGACTTTACTTTTTCTGCCCAGCTGATGATGTCTGAAACGCATAGAGCATTTTTTAGGAGCTGAGATGTTTTGGAAATTGGATTCGGGGCATCTGTAGGAATCAAGTATGCTTTTTTATTTTTTTTATACGTATATCCATGCCCTGAAAAGAAAAGCAAAATACGATCATCTGGATTTTGTCCTTTATTTTGAAAAAAATCCTGAATTTGCTTTTTTAATTCATCACCACCGGGATTTAATATTTTACTGATATGAAAGTGCTCCTGCATTAAGGTGGCTTCAATTCGTTGTAAATCCTGAGCAACATTATCAAGATCTGGCCAATATCCTGTATAATCTTGAACACCTATCAACAAAGCATAACTTTCCTGGTAATCACCGATACGATTTGCATGAAGATCTTTAATTTCAAATGGTGTTGCTTGAATATATAATGGGGTTACAA
>Ga0272440_1001529_pt1 | contig 18804 bp, 13 predicted proteins | sample SSMMMBAug17_FD_192440 | JGI IMG/M metagenome (GOLD analysis project Ga0272440, IMG submission 192440) | Marine sediment archaeal communities from Little Sippewissett salt marsh, Falmouth, MA, United States - SSM-MMB-Aug17 | ecosystem: Environmental > Aquatic > Marine > Wetlands > Sediment ...
TTGCTATGTCAGGCGTATCGCATCCCTTTTTAGCAGACGTTGCAGCTTCAATTCCTGCAATGTATGGATCATGATTGTTGCTAATACCGATGCCTATAAAACACCCCATTTATTTTCTCCTTTTAAATGTGATTCACAAAGAAGATTATGAAAATTAATTAACAGCAGCAAATTTTGTGCCGTAATGCAAAAGGAATGTTTTGAAATTTATCGAATTATCATATCTTTGTCATTGGGTCCTGTGCCTATCATACTTACAGAAGCACCTATCTGATTTTCGATAAAATTGACATAGTCACGGGCTTCAGCCATAGCCGTCAGGCTAAGTTTGACCGCCTGAAATTGTTCTCCCGCCTGGGGTTTCAACCCCAGGCGGGAGAACAATTTCAGGCGGTCGAGCTTAGCCTGACGGCTATGGGTTTTAGCCCTACGCTGCGCTAACCGGATTCGAAATTATTTGTCCGACTTTTTTGGAATGCGCCCCTACGCTCTATTCACCGAACAATGATATGATGCAATGCTCAGGGTGCGTTTATTCTTGCTTTTCGTGGCATACTCAATCAAAGATCAAACTTTTTACTTTAAGTAAAGCATAAAATCATAGACGTCCCTATTAATTCAATTAAGTTATAATTGTTTGTAAAGAGTCAGTCAGCATGGCTGTCATCAATTTTGCAGTTATCGAGGACATTTTTCAATATCAACAATAAAATTCATTGCAAAAATTTTCGTTCTTGGTTATTGTAAAAAAAGTTATTGGTAAGTAAGCGGTCATAAATTTTCGGGTAGATAAAAGTAAATCCGCCTTTCAAAGCTCGTTCGCCTGGAGCTGAAGCTCCAGGCTATTTATGTGTCGTCCCTAAAGGGACTTATAATGTCTTATAACAGGGAACATTCTTTGATTAAACACTTCAAGTCCCTTTGGGACGACACAGGAATAGCCTGGAGCTTCAGCTCCAGGCGGGCGAGCTTTGAAAGGCTTATTTACTTTTATCTACCCGAAAACTTATGGTTGCTTACTTAATTGCAACTTCGGAGCAAAAAATAAATATTTATCTAAATCGGTTCAATATCAAATAATTTAACAGAAAATTAAATTGCCAAAAGTCTATTCAAGACTTCTGGGACAGGATACTATGAGATAATAAATATGTGTCTGGCCATTCCATCAAAAGTAATTGAAATCAATGATCAATTGGCAACAGTTGAAATTGATGGTATTCGTCGAAGTGCAAGCCTGATGTTACTGGATGATGTTGCGTTAAATGATTATGTTATTGTGCATGCGGGTTTTGCCATTCATAAAATTGATCCTGTTGAAGCCGAACAAACAATCGAATTATTTCGTGAAGCAGCAAAGACAGAATGTTTTTCCAGCGGTAATATTGTATGAAGGCGATCCAGCAATGCCAGGATATCAGAATACCTGGCTTACATTTTTCAAAACTTGAGATTGAACGTGCCAGACAGAATAATCAAATATTATCTTTTGATCTGGAGTTTTCACGTGCCTGTAATCTCAACTGTCTATATTGCTATGCCGGTGGGACAGCAATTGAAAATGAATTGACATATGATGAAATTATCTCTGTTATTGAGCAAGCCGCTGCATTGGGTGCAAAACAAGTTGTCAATATTGGTGGCGGAGAGCCATTGGCATACCCTTTTTATTGGGATGTGCTTCAAAAAGAACGTTCATATGGTTTAAAATCCATTACCTTTACAAATGGAACCTTCATTACCAATGGGGTGGCAAAACAATTATTTGATTTAAACGAAAGTATCGCCTTAAAATTAAACTCTTTTGATCTTCAGACACAGGATTATCTGGCTGGCAAAAAAGGAACAGGCAAAAAGATTCAGCAAGCACTGGATCATTTATTAAAAGTCGGTTATGGCAAACAGCCTGCCCCCATATTGGCAATTGAAACCATTGTATGCAAACAAAACTATCATGAAATCGAATCCATTTATCAGTTTTGCAGAAAAAATAATATCCTACCTTATATTGAAATTCTGACATTGCAGGGAAATGCCAAAAAAAATGAGCATAATCTGGCAACACAACCTGATAAAAACTACGCGTTGTTTCAAAACCTATTAAAGTTTGATCAGGATAATTATGGTATAACCTGGCCTCTGATCCCGCCTGTTGCAGGTCAAACTTGCAAACGTCTTCTGTATTCCATGTATGTCCGAAGTGATGGCAATATCCAGGTCTGTCCAGGAATTGAAATTGTTCATCCCGACCTGAACGTAAGAAACAAATCAATCCAATGGATATTGAAACATGCTGAAGTCTTTCAAAAAGCAAGAAATATTTATCAGCATTTAAAAGGCCATTGCAAAACATGTCAATATACCGATTGTTATGGATGTCGTGGGACAGCATTTTCTGATTCAGGTGACTATTGTGCAGCAGATCCATCATGTTTTATCTACGTAGTTGGAAGAACTGATGACATCTGGTGAAACACCTCCGACATTGACCCCACAATTTCGAATAGTTACGAGGGGTCAAATCTTTAATCTTGACAAAACAACGAATGCATAGTACAAAAACAACATGGCACGAATAGAATACCCCAATGCATTTTACCATGTAACCTCCCGAGGCAATAACAGGCAGGATATATTTATGTATCGGAAAAACAAAATTTTGTTTTATATTGGTTCAAGTGCAATGCCGCTTGCTAACGCGCGCGGCTCTGAAAATATCGGCAGCGTTTAATCTGAGCCGCTCGCGTTAGCAAGCGGGACTGTACTTGAACGAAATATCAAACAGACGTTCGGAAGACGCACAAAAGTTAGGCTATTCTAAAATTTGCCCGAAGGGCACTATGTTCAAGTTAGGGGAAAATGTAGGGAACAATGTTGCTTCGAACAAAAAACGAAATCAAACCAATGTCCGAAACCAATGTAGGGCTCATCATTTGTTTGTGTTGGTATATTTTATCAATACTTTTTTAATCTCATCAATATCTAAAGGCTTGGTTAAATAATCATCCATTCCGGCATTGAGATATTTTTCACGATCCCCTTCCATTGCATTGGCAGTCATTGCAATGATTGGAATTTTATGATTCCTCACTGTGGAATTGACATCGCGTATTGTCCTGGTTGCAACGATACCATCCATCACAGGCATTTGAATATCCATGAATACCAGGGAATAATCGTTGACTGAAAGTATGTCAATGGCTTCCAGACCATTTTGGACAATATGACAATCGCAATTCATTCGTTTGAAAAATATTTCTGCCACTTTTTGATTGACAGGGTTGTCTTCAACCAACAGAAAAGGTTTCTCAAAATTAAAGGTTGATGGTATTTTTTGATTTGAATCTGTCATTGTTTGATCAGTAGATAGTGGATGTTCCGCTTTTTTCAGCGGTAGTGTAAACCAAAATGTGCTGCCAATATTTTCTTTGCTGTTCAGTCCAATTTCGCCACCCATCATTGTCACCAGTTTTTCAGAAATGGAAAGCCCCAATCCTGTACCACCATACTGACGCGTAACAGATGTATCTGCTTGAGTGAAAGCATCAAATAAAGTAGACTGTTTATCTTCCGGAATACCAATGCCAGTGTCAGTAACACTCAAGCAAAGAACAACATTTATTTTTGTTTGTAATTGAACAGTTACATCAAGGGTGATCGAACCACTTTCAGTAAACTTGATGGCATTGCCCATAAGGTTTACTAAAATTTGTCTGATACGAACAGAATCACCAATCAAGTCTTGTGGTAATTCAGGATCCACATGAATAATTAGCTCAATGTCTTTATCTTGAGTGCGCATTTCAAAAGGAGGCAATAATTGGTCGATCATGGATTTAAAATTAAACTGTACGAAATCCAAGTTCAATTTTCCAGATTCAATTTTGGAAAAATCAAGGATATCATTAATCACAACCAACAAGGATTCTGCTGAAGATTTGCAAACATCTATATAACTTTCTTGTTGGCAATCCACTTCAGTGTCTTCCAGCAGTGTCAACATACCGAGCACACCATTCATGGGGGTGCGGATTTCATGACTCATATTGGCAAGAAAGTCACTTTTGGCTTGAGAAGCTGATTCGGCTGCTTGCTGGGCTTGAATCAGTTCAGTCATATTTTTTTCAACAGCAAATATCATTTGGTTAAAAGCGTTTTGGATGCTTTCAATTTCTGAAATAGAAGTTATAAATGAATCCACACGTACACTGTAATCGCCATCTGCAATAATGCATGCTGTTTCAGCCATTTTTTCCAATGGTTTTGCCATTCGACCTGCTGACCAATGACTGATAATCAGAGCAAGCAATAAAACAATTACAAGAACAATCAGTGTTAATATCATGTACATGCGTCTTTCTGACATGGCTTTTTCGATATCAATACAGATGAGCATGTTAATATCTTGTGAAAAGACTGCGAAGGTATGTTTGAATAATTGGTGTCTGCTGCCATGAAGATTAATACTTTCTGGATAGGGTTTTTCTAAATGAATGGGATGACTTGATGTCAATATTTGATCATTTTTCCCCAAAACAGAGAGACAGGAATGACCATATCTTACAATATCTTTTAGGAGCGGTTGGTTGAATAAAAGATAAATATCCAAAACGCCAACAGTATCCCAATCGTTTTTCACCATTCTCATGATGTGACATTCAATTACAGCGGTCTCAGTTACCCGATAATAAATTTTATTATTGGAAAGAAAATGATTGATTGTTTTCCAGTCAGCTTTGGGTGTTGTACTGACAACATTTTGCGTTGAAAATAAGTTATTACCATTCCGATCCTTAATTGAGACGTAGAACATTGTATTATGTATGGCAGACTTAATTTTACTTTCTACAAGCGTGTCATCACCTGTCAATTTCATAAATTGAAGCGCTTCTACCATTTCAGGATTTTCGACGAGTGTGTTGCATATATTCTTTGCATATCCGACTTTTTCGTCAATCAATCTTTGAATTGCCTGAACAGTTTCCATATGCTCTTTATGAATTCGTTCTTGAGCAAAATATGATGATAAAATCCATTGTGAAATGGCTAAACAACAAAAAATAATCAATAGCAGCAGTGACGTATATAATTGAAAATATTTTCTCATATGCCCTTCTATTTTTCAGTAAATACCATTTTAGGCTATATTAGTTTGAATGTTTCATTTCTTTCTATACTTGAAGGAATAGATGTTCCAGGGACCAGACTTGATGCTTGCTCAATAATACGCATGGCAAAATTGGACTGAAACACATCTTTGGCAAAAGCCTTAACTTTTAGTGATTCGGGTAATAGTTTTGCTTTTTTCATTTGCTCAACAATGACATAGGCTGAACTTAAAAATGGAAATGGAAAAAAATCACTTCTACGCGGTTGAAAAGCCTGTTGAAGTTGTTCCAATGGAATTTTATTAAATGGCGTATGAAACGCATATATCTTTTCAATTTGCGATTTTCTCATGGCAATACTATTGAGCATCAGACATGACGTGGCTGTTGCACGTGTGACATCTTCAACCATCTGCTGATTCTTTTTGAAATATGATTTTCTGCAAGTTAAAAGACAACAAGGATGATTGAGCCAAAACATTCGGGTTTGAAGTAATGATCTGGAAATGCTTTGTGATTCCAATAGTGCTGGCAATGGTTCAGGATTAATAAAACCATCAATTTCACCACTCACAAGTGCTTGCCGAATACGATGCATGGGAACAGTTTTAATATCGACATTTTTTTGGCTCAGGCCATACTTATCCAGCAATAATTGCATAATTAAATAGTGAACCATCAATGGACTGTGGACACCAATGCACTTTCCTGCAAGATCCTGGATTTTTTTTATTTTTGACTGTGAACTGATCCCCAGTATCCCGCCATTTGTGCCCAAAACTTGAGTAACAGCAAGGGGCACATGTTTTGATTTCATTTGACCTGAATGCATTTGAAGAATTATGGGCGACATGAGCTGCGCAAATTCAACATCGCCGGCATATAGTTTATTGACAATATCAAGCATTTCCTTACAATATACAATTTCTACATTTACGCCATTTTTTTGATACAATTTCATATGAAAGGCGTGGACAGGGGGTAATGAGCAATGAGAGGGTGCATAAACCCCAATTTTTATGGGTTTGTTTTGTGCAAACAGCATGGTAGGACCAGAAAGCGCTATGCCGCCAATTGTTGTTGCCATTTGCTGAACAAATTGTCTTCGGGTTGTTTTTTGCATTTTATTTCCTCTTTTTATGTATTTGAATTCGAAGTTCTGAATGTAGCAAAAAACAACAGCTTTTTGCAACGTTTTATTTGTTTATTATAAAATATTAAAATAATATGTAAATTGGGTGAAAACTAAATTAGTTCTTGAAAAATACACAAGAAACTGTAATATGCAATTCATCGTTCAAAAATGCTCTGAAAATAACTTAACAATTTCTGTCCGATAAGTCCGACAAATTGGACAGGTCAGACATGTCAGATCCGTCTGTCGTGACTGTTTTGGGAAGCTGTTTTTCGAGCATTCCTTAACAACCTGACGAGAATAATTGTTATCAACAATCAAACAAACAAGGAGAAAACATGGACAAGTTAGAAGCCATCTTTTCCCCCAAATCCATTGCAGTTTTGGGTGCTTCAAAAACAAAAGGAAAGGTTGGGCACGATATTTTTGCAAATATTCTTCGCGGAAATTATCAAGGAACATTATATCCGGTAAATCCAAAGACAAATTCTGTTTTATCTGTCCGATCATACCCTACCATTACTGATATTCCTGAACAGATAGATCTTGCCATGATCATCTTGCATCCAAAGGCTGCTTTGAAAGCTGTTGAGGATTGCGCAAAATCTGGAGTAAAAGGAATTATTATTGTTTCAGCGGGCTTTAAAGAAGTGGGTGGTGAAGGTATTACAATTCAAAACCGAATAACTGAAATATGTGCTGAAGCGGGAATTCGTCTGGTTGGCCCCAATTGTTTGGGGGTCATCAATCCGGCGCCGGATATTTCAATGAATGCCAGTTTCTCAGCACGAATGCCAAATCAGGGCAATATTTCATTTATTTCTCAAAGCGGCGCTTTATGCACAGCAGTTCTTGATTTTGCAGCTCATCGTGGGTTTGGATTTTCAAAATTTATTTCCATTGGCAATAAAGCGGATGTTGATGAATTGGACTTGTTGAAATATTATCATAAAGATCCCAATACAGATGTTGTCATGATTTATATGGAAGAACTTATGCGAGCTGGTGCAGAATTTATTGAAGCTGTTCAAGAGATGACCAATGGAGAAAAACCAACTCCGGTTCTGGCCATAAAATCAGGACGATCAGCTGCGGGTGCGGCTGCGGCATCCTCTCACACAGGTTCATTGGCTGGCCCTGATGCCTATTATGATGCAATTTTCAGTGAAGCCGGCATTATTCGATGCAACACTGTAAATGAATTATTTGATTATGCAGAAGCCTTTGCCAGTCGAAGAATGCCATCTGGCAACCGCGTTGCGATTGTCACAAATGCAGGCGGGCCTGGAATTATTGCCACAGATATGACTGTATCATCCGGCCTGGAGTTGGCTCAATTTTCAGAAAAAACAGTTGAAGAACTTCGCAAATACTTACCTGCAACTGCAAATTTTCACAATCCTGTAGATGTCATTGGTGATGCCACCCGAGACCGCTATGAAAATGCATTGGCGACAGTAATCAGTGATGCGAATGTTGATGCTGCCTTAATTATTTTAACACCGCAATCAATGACTGACGCTATTGGAACTGCTGAAGCCATTGCTGAAATTTTTGATCGTACTCGAAAACCCATTGTATGCAGTTTTATGGGAATTGTTGATGTTTCTGAAGGGGTGAATTTGCTTCAAAAACATAAAATCCCTGTATACACATTCCCAGAAAATGCAGCGGCTGCATTAGGCAAATTGTATATGGCCACCCGATGGCTCAATCGAAAACAATTGCCGCAATATCAACAGAATTTTGATAGTGAGGCGGCCGGAAAACTGATTGAAAAATATCATTCAGAAGGTAAAGAAACATTGGGAGAGCTTGAAGGTGGTGAAATTCTCAAATGCTATGGGTTTAATATCTTACCAATGGAATTGGCTTCTTCAGAAGCTGATGCGGTTCGTGTTGCCAATGATATCGGCTATCCTATTGTTATGAAAATCGTTTCACAACAAATTACACATAAAACTGATGCTGGTGGTGTAAAAATTAATATTCAAAGTGAAGATGACACCAGAAAAGCATACAATGAAATCATGAAAAATGCGCTTGCATATAATTCGGATGCCACAATTGATGGCATATTGGTACAGAAAATGGCAGCACCTGGAACAGAGGTTATCCTGGGAGTCAATAGAAACCCGGGTGATTGTGGTCACTCAATCATGTTTGGCCTGGGCGGAATATTTGTTGAGTTATTCAAAGATATTGCATTTCGACTGGCTCCTTTGGGACGCAATAATGCAAGGCGTATGATCAGGGGCGTAAATGGTTACCCCATGTTGAATGGTTTCCGAGGACGACCCGTCGCAGACATTGAAGCTATTGAAAAATTATTAGTCGGTCTTTCCCAACTGATTATTGATCACCCCATAATTAAAGAATTGGATATCAATCCTCTCCTTGTCCATGAAAAGGGCAAAGGCGCTACAGTTGCTGATGTTGTTATGACAATCAAAGAACCGACCTTATGCGCGTTTTAACATAAATAATGATTGCAACTGCGTTAATACTCTGAAACGTAGTTGCAATCAGGAACCATATTTGTTATGCCCAATATCAGGTCAATGCATTTTCAATATGACGACGCTCCAATCGGAATTATGACAGACAGCCATGGACAGATAACTTACCTTTCAAAAGCAATTCATTATTTAAAAGAAAAAAACTGTGAAACAATTATCCATTTGGGGGATATATGTGATTCTGTTCATATTCAGCCTGCTGATGAATGTATCTCCTTGATTCAAGACTTTGATGTTATTGCGGTTAAAGGTAACAATGATCATGCATTAACCCTGAATAAAAATCCAGTTATTCATCAAGCAACAATTGACTATATTCAATCATTGCCCCTGGTAATTCAATGCCAACAACTTGTTTTTGTTCATTCATTGCCCCTCGTTCAAGCGCTTGGTCTGTCATGTATGATTCAAGGTTTAAATTCTCATTTTTTAAAACTTTGCTTTGATTATTTGGATGAAAATGCTATATTGTTTCGTGGGCATAGTCATCAACCAGAAATTGTAGTCCAATCAAATCAAGATTATCAGCGCTTTGAGATGAATTTCCCTGTTGAAAAAGATTTAACAGATTTATGCCCCTGTATTATCACCTGTGGGACTGTTATGAATGGACAATGTTTGATTTACCAACCTGGTAATCACACTTTAACTGGATGTACCATAGATCATTAATAAACGCTTAATAATTTGATGTATATGTATCGGAAAAACAAAATTTTGCTTTATATTGGTTCAAGTGCAATGCCGCTTGCTAACGCGCGCGGCTCTGAAAATATCGGCAGCTTTTAATCTGAGCCGCGCGCGTTAGCAAGCGGTACTGTACTTGAACCAAATATCAAACAGACGTTCCGAAAACGCACAAAAGTTAGGCTAATCTAAAAATTGCCCGAAGGGCACTATGTTCTTTATTTTTAAATAAATGTTGCCCGCCGGGTGTATTTCAAAAAAGTTGATATTTTTTTAGCCCTGAAAGGGCATAACATAAAAGCCATCAGGGGCGTTACCTGGGGCTTTTAGGCATAGCCGTCAGGCTAAGGCAAACTCGCTTTGATGCTCGTTCCCAGGCTCTGCCTGGGAACGTGTTCTTGGCGGCTCTGCCGCCTGTTCAGTTCGTAGGTGGCAGAGCCACCTCGGAAAACGTTCCCAGGCAGAGCCTGGGAACGATCAAGGGCATAACATAAAAGCCATCAGGGGCGTTACCTGGGGCTTTTAGGTTATGCCCTTTCATGGCGATGAATAATGCCTCTTTTTTTTGGGATGCGTTCATGATACCTTTATTAACATTAAACAGGCCAATTGCATTATTTGTTCAGGTCTATTACATTATGATCTGCACATAATCTATAGTGCATGGCCAAGAATCAGGGAGAATTTATGCAAACTTATATCAAAACAATAGTATGCTGCTTACTTCTATGCAGTCCAGTTATGCTTTATGCAAAAGTAAGCACAAAAGAAGCAAAAAAATTGGGCTTAACTGATACCCTTCTTACACCGGTTGGTGCAATAAGAGCTGGCAATGAAAATGGCACAATTCCAAAGTGGGAGGGCGGTGTCATTCCCAAATCAGAACAAAAACTTCAAAAACTATTTCCAAAAGCGTATCAGGTGCCATCAGATTACTCAGTTGGCGATTTTCATCCCTGTCCCTTTCAAGCCAAAAAAAAGCAATTCACAATCACCCACGATAATTATACGCAATATCAGGACAAATTGACTGAGGGTATGGTGGCCCTTTTTAAAAAATATCCAAAGACATTTCAAATGAATGTTTATAAAACGCATCGCACAGCTTCACTTCCACAATGGGTTTATGATGAAAGTATTAAAAACGCAGTTACAGCAGAATTGGTTGCTGAAGGGAATGGTCTCAAAGGAGCCAGAGCCACAAGCCCTTTTCCAATACCTGCCAATGGTCTGGAAGCTATTTGGAATCATCTTGTTCATTATCGCGGGAAGACTGTTAAAAAATATGGTGCTCAAGCTGCGCCTACCAAAGATGGTGATTATGTTATTATGAAAATGATTGAAACCATGCTGATTACCTATGCAGATCCAAAGATGGATAGAGCAACACTTGAAAGAAAGAATATTATGGGTTATTTTTTACAAATGCTTACTGCACCTGCGCGATTAACTGGCACAGCGCTCTTAATTCACGATTACCTGGATCAGAAAAAAAGGCCGAGAAATGCATGGATATACAAAACTGGAGAACGTAGAGTGAGAAGAGCCCCCAATGCAGCTTATGATTACCCTGGAACAGCATCTGATGGCCTACGCACAACAGATGATTGGGATTTTTTCAATGGAGCACCTGATCGCTATAACTGGAAATTGATTGGCAAAAAAGAAGTTTATATTCCTTACAATTGTTATCAATTGCATAGCAAGGAAGTGAAATACAAAGATATCTTATGGCCGGGTCATATCAATCCCAAATATGTTCGCTATGAGTTGCATCGTGTCTGGATTGTTGAAGCCACTTTAAAAAAAGGGGCCACACATATTTATCATAAAAGACGATTCTACCTGGATGAAGACAGTTGGGCTTCTGTTGCTGCTGAAATGTATAATTCAAAAAATCAATTGTGGCGTGTGTTGCTTGCCCATGAAGTTAATTACTATGAAATGCCACTAATATGGTCTACATTGGATGTATATCACGATCTTACAGAGGGACGCTATCTGGCAACCAATCTCGACAATGAATCACTTATGTTTGATTTTAGTATTAATTTTACCAAAAAGAATTTTTCATCAGGTGCACTTCGCAGAACAGGCATTCGATAACCTGATAAACGTATTGGAGTTTATATATGAAAAAAATATTGATAATATTGATCATGTTTATTCTCATGCCGCAAGTGTCTTTGGCTGCTGAAAAAGTTGTTGTGACAACCGGGGAATGGCCGCCATACACGAGTGATTCTATGAGTAACAAAGGTTTTGTTTCTGAAATAGTAACAAAGGTTGTCAAATTAATGAATATGGACACAGAAATTAAATTTTATCCATGGAGGCGATGTTATCAATATGTACTATGGGGTAAAGCCTGGGCCGCTTATCCATATTCGTTCACTGAGGAACGTGCCAAAGAAGTGGCTTTTTCTGATGATGTGGCGTTTTCCACAACCAAATTCTTTTTTTGCAAGTCCGGACAAAAAAAGAAATTTACGTATAATGAACTTAATGATCTCAAAAATTATATCGTTGGCGGAGTTATTGGATATTACTATGAAGAAATTTTCAAAAAAGCAAATTTGAAAATAGATTATGTGGCAAAAGAAAGTATGGCCCTTGAAAAACTTTTTTTGGGGCGCATACAATTGTTGCCAATGAATGAAATGGTTGGATGGGAATTGATCAGAAAAACGTTTCCAGAAAATGTGGCGATGTTTGGTACTTTGGAAAAACCTCTGGACAGGAAATCCATGCAATTGATTGTGGATAAAAAAAATGACAAAAGTATCAAATTGATGAAAAAATTCAACACACAATTGACAGTATTCATGAAGAGCAATCAATACCAACAAATTATTGATAAAAATACAGGACAATAATCAGTATGGCTTTGTTTGGCAAAAAAAAATCAGAAAAGAATGTTAAAAAGAAATCTATTTCTCGACGTTTATCTTCCAGTCTTGTTTTATGTATGGCGATTATTTGTTTATTTTTTATTATCACTACATATTTCAAGAAAATGAATGATTCAAATAAGATACTGGCCAAAAAAGCCAAAGAATACGAAAAACTGATAACATCCAGTTTAAGTGTGCCATTGTGGGATATTGATCGAGATAGTATTCAAGAAATTGGTACATCGTACATGCAACACAATCTTATTAGTCGCTTACTTATTGTAGATCAAATGAACAGGGTTCTTTTCAGTGATCAGAAACAGAAACGAGACAGTGCGATTCCACACGAGTGGAACATTTTTTATAATCAAGAAACAATTGGCCGTGTAGAAATGGATGTTAATGCGGAATTTTATCACCAAAAGAATAAAGAGATGTTTGTTTCAAGCCTGCTCACCATGCTTGTTGCTGTTTTGATGATTTCTTTGACAACCGGTTTTTTTTTGAAAGCGATTTTGAAGAAACCTTTTGAAGAATTGGGTGTTATTGTTGAATCCTATTCTCAGGGCAATTATGATAAAAATAAAAATCAAACCTCATATATTGAATTTGATCAATTTGTCAAAGTGCTTACCCAAATGGCGCTAAAAATTATCAAACAAAATGAAGAGCTTGAACAAAGAGTGACTGAACGAACAAAAGAACTGAATGAAGCAAATAAAGATTTGAAAAGATTAGCGATATTAGCAGAAGAAGCCAACAAGGCTAAAAGTGAGTTTCTTACAAATGTCAGCCACGAGTTACGCACTCCGATGAATGGTATTATGGGCATGGCTTCCATTCTTGAAGATCTGGGCCTGGATGAAAGCTACCTTCAATGTGTGACAATCATCCAAAGTTCGGCGCGGGATTTATTGTCTTTGATCAATGATTTACTGGACTACTCCAGCCTGAATACCGGCCAATTAGAATTGAACCTCACACCATTTAATTTAGAAGAAACAGTATCTCAAATACTTAAAATATTTGAAATCAAAGCACAAAACAAATCACTCCAATTGAAACATACCTTTGCTAAAGATATTCCTGAAAAACTTTATGGCGACCCCATTCGACTCCAACAAATTATTGCCAATCTGATGAATAATGCCATCAAATTTACAGAAACCGGTGAAATAAATGTGAACGTTTGTATTCAATTGGATACAACTGATGAAACAATCGTGCTTTTTCAAGTTATTGATACTGGCATTGGTATACTTCAAGAAGACATGAAACATTTGTTCAAATTGTTTTCTCAGATTGATGGATCAGTGACGCGAAAATATGGTGGTACAGGGCTTGGATTGGTTATCTCTAAAAAACTTGTTCAATTAATGGGAGGAGATATTAATGTTAAAAGTGAGAAAGATAAAGGGTCAACATTCTGGTTTACGCTGAGTTTTAATAAGCAACCACCTTCATCAGGAACGAATTCATGACTGAATTGACCAATAAACATCTTGTCTGCTTTCGTCTGGACAAGAATCATTATGCGATTCCTCTGGATTATGTGGATCGTGTCCTTCGCATGGTCGCTATTTCTAAAGTGCCTGATGCGCCAAAATGGATGATGGGTGTTATTGATTTGCAGGGTCAGGTTATTCCTGTGCTTGATCTTCGCAAACGTTTCAGCTTGCCTGAACAGACTGTTCATCCTGACAATCGAATGATCGTATTGAAACAAAAAGAAAAATTATTTGCGATTACTGCTGATGAAGTAACTCAAGTTTCCGAAATATCACAGATGACATCCAATCACGCCCATGACATGATGGATGAAAATATTCCAGTATTGCATGTTCTCAGACATGATTCGCATCTCATTATGGTTCTTGATCCTGAAAAAATTGTTGGCAAGGGCTTTTCCACATGATCCCTTTTGAAATACCGCCAAAAAACCCACGCACAATTCTTAAAAAGGCGCATCGATTTGCAAAAAAATCACTGGGACAACATTTTTTATTCCATCCGGATATACCTTATGAAATCGTGAAACGATCGGGTGTAACAAATATGGACCATGTTATCGAAATTGGGCCAGGCTTGGGTGCTTTGACATTACCTTTATGTAAATATGCAAAAAAAATTATTGCAATTGATATTGACAGCCATTTGTTGAATCTGCTTTCAACAGAATTAGACAACAAAGAAATTGGCAATGTTGAATTGATTCATGGAGATATTTTGAAAATGCCTTTTGACAAGGTTATGACACAGAATGCTTTTCTTCCAAAAACACAAGGACGTTGGCTTGTCATGGGGAATTTGCCATATCATATTTCTTCACAAATTATTGTCAAACTCATCAAAGAAAGAAAAATGATATCCCAGGCGATTGTCATGCTTCAAAAAGAAATGGCCGAACGTATCAAGTCCAAACCAGGTTCAAAAGCATATGGCCGGTTATCTGTAATGCTTCAATATTGTTCGACCATCAGAACAATGATCAATATCAAGGGGAGTGATTTTTTTCCACGCGTGAAAGTTGATTCTCAAGTTATTCAGGTACAATTTCACAACAAAATTGACAAGCCTGTTCACAATGAGCATGCTCTGTTCAAGGTTGTCAAGGCTGCATTTGGTAAGCGACGAAAAACAATTAATAATGCTTTACGTGGTGGGCTATCTTATGATGCCTCTCATATAACAGAAGCGTTGAAACAAGCTGATATAAATCCCATAAGAAGAGCTGAAACATTAAGTGTAAATGATTTCGTCAACTTAACCAATGCACTCGATTCTATTTACGACGAACTCTGACCTTTCGTACACGTTTTTTTCTTTTTTTCTTTTTTTCTGGTTCTGGTTCTGATTCATCAGTCTTATGTGAACTGGGCAGGGAAAGAAATGTCTCATCAGTAACATCTTCTGTCTTAATTCTATAGTCACAATTCTTGTTCGGACATTGATAATAAGTTTCCCCATCAATATCAACTTCAATAAGAAATAGATTTTCACAATCAGGACATTTTACATCAACCGGTTTGTCCCAACTAATAAATTTACAGTCATCATTATTGCATGAATAATAGGTTTTGTGCGAGGATGTTTCCAGCTCAATGATAGTTTCCTGGTGGCAGAGAGGACAGTTAAGGGCTTCTTGGCTTTTTTGTCTGATTCCTCTTGATACTCTTAATGATTGATTCATTTCTTCAATTTGACGTTTTACTTCATCCTCATCCTCATCACCCTCTTCATCGTCATAGTCATCCTCATCCTCATCCTCATCCTCATCGTCCTCGTCCTCATCGTCATCCTCATCCTCATCCTCATCCTCATTATCATCAATTTCCTCCTCATCATCAATTTCTTCATCATCAATTTCTTCATCATCAATTTCTTCATCATCATCAATTTCTTCTTCAATTTCTTCCTCTTCATCAGATTTCACATGTTCATCACCTGAGGGGGGACTAGAAGACGCATCTTTCTCGGGTATTAACGATTGAAACAGTTGGTCTGCATATGATTGAGCGTTTGAGTCTACAACCTCACTATCCTCACTATCGACAGGATCAACATCAATATCAGGCTGAATATCAGAGATGTCAAAAGATGTAGAGGTATCGATTTTTTGATCATCAGAGCTTGTAAACATATCTGCCAGGGCTTGCGGATCAGTAACACCCGCACCAATTTCATCTGGATTAATGGAATAAGCGCCTTCAACGTCGTTTGCCACTAAGTTTCCAAGATCATCAGATACAATTCTTGCAGCTTTTTCTTCAATTGATTCAGTTGGTTTCGCAGTCTCTGGTACTTGATTCTGTTCTTGTGGTTTAACCGGTGTTTGTGGTGTTGGTTTCTTTTTTTTCAGTCGGTTGAGCGAAGATAAACGTTTTGATTTTTTCAACATTGATGCCAGGGAAGGTTTTGATTTGGCATCCTTACTTCGCGACTTTTGTTTTGCCTTACCTTTGGCTTTAAATTTTGAAGCGCCTTGTGTCTGTAAGGTTTTATCGATTTGCGCGACAGCAAGCTCAACTGTTTTTCTGTTGGAAAGAACTTCATCAATTATCTGATTAAAATAAACAATCAAGTTTAAGCCTGGCATTTGAGGGAATATTGAATTAATATGTGTTGTCAGTTTGTTGGCAACTTCAAGAGGATGATAGGTTTTATCTTCCAAAATATTAAAATATTTTTTTTGCTCCATAATCTGAAGCGTTCGTCTAACCTCCCGCTCCTGGTTCAATCCCAGCTCTGAAAGCGATTTTAGTAGACTATTATCACTATATCTTTCATCTTCAAGGGATTGTTCTATTTCATTCTCTCGCTCCACCAATAAAACTGTTGTTGTCAAAGTAAGCATATCCAGTGAAAGAAATACATTACTCAATTCATGCGTTACACCGGAAAGTCGTCTCACATGCTTTCTCAATACTTGTTCGACCTCTTTCCTGACCTGTACTTCTAAATTACTGACAAAAGAAGACATCTTTCAACTCCTTAGAAGATCAAGTTTGACTTTTGATCCTCCTGTTTTCACGTACTTTTCTTAAGTGGACGTTTTTGTTGTATCGTTTGGGGCTTTGTAATTCCAGCAGATTTACTATTTTTGGAAATCTGAGCTTTTTGAGAAATTTTTTTCGGTGTTCCAGATGAAACAATTCCTTTTTTCCTAACAGTTTTCTTTTTTGATACTTTTTTTATCAAGGAAACACCCTGAATTTGCAATGTTCTATTGAGTTGGGCCAGTGCAAGTTCCATTGTTTTTCTCTTTGAAAGCACTTCATCTCCAATTTGATTAAAATAAACAATTAAGTTTAAGCCTGGCATATTGGGAAAAATTGTATCAAAAAAGATAGACAGTTTGATTGCAGGTTCTGCAGCAGCCAATCCATCTTTGGTTTCGATGATATATTTTTTTTGCATCAAAACCTGAAGCGTTAAACGTACTTTTTTTAAATCATCCAGACCCAGCTCTCCCAAAGCATGCATTAATGAATTTTCGGTATACCTTTTCGCTAGATCGTCTTTATCGACATGCAATTCCTTTTCTCTGTCAACAATGAGAACAGTGCAGGAAAGAGTCAGTAAATCTAAAGACATCAGAATATTACTAAATTCATGATTAATACCTGCCAGTCTGCGAACATGCTTTCTAAGGGCATCTTCAAACTCTTTTCGCATATCATTAGCCGCTTGGCTTCGTTGGTAATTTTCTTCCATATGTTGATATATCCTGATATTTTTAATAAATTAAGTTAAAGAATTCACATTCGCATAATCACTATTCAATTAAGCTATATTGAATTCGTTTTATCAATCGCTTGAATTTGATTAATAATATTGGTAATCTTATCTTTTGGTGATGCATCAGCAGGAATTAGCAATGAAACATCCGCATCTTCAAGAGCTTCAGTCCAGTCAGCAGATCCAGAGCCAGATGCCTGTTGTTTTGTTTTTATTTCATCATTCTTTTCATCATCCGCTTTTTCAGATATTGAATCAAAAATTTCATCATCCTGTTTAATTTCTATGTCTTCATCAATTTCACTTTCGCCAGGAGCGGGCATCTCAGGCTCAGCAGGTTCAGCATTAAGTAGAGCGCCTTCCGATCCAACAGCATCAGTTGTCTCGACTGCGCTATCTTCTGCCCTTTCATCATCTACAGGTAATGTGTCTATTACGTCATCCTCTGCTGTGTCTTCAATTACATCATCATGGACGTCCGCTTCATCCATGTCATCAATTTCATCAACGACTTCATCACTAACTTCATCTTCAACAATATCATCACTTATTTCTTCTGTTTCAGAAGGCACTTCGGTTTTTTGTTCATCAGCAGGGGCTTCGAATGATTCTTTTTCAGAAATATCATCCATTGTTTTGTCAGCTTTTTCAGGTTCAACATCCTTTTCTTCTGAGTCTTCAATATCACCGCGCTCTTTATCCATTTCATCAGATTCGGAAAAAGTTTCTTCTCCCAAATCTTCATCAACAGGGACATTTATGTCTTCTTCTGAATCAGTCGTTGTATCTTCTGTAATATCAGCATCTATCGGCGAATCAGTGTCCTCTGACTCTATCATATCGTTTTCTGAAATATCAGCATCTATCGGTTCTTCTGTTGATTCTATTTCATCATCAATGGATTCCAATTCTGCCTCAGACTTACCTGATGATTCAGGCGTATACTCTTCGAGTGCCATAGTTTCAGGTGTTTTTTCATGAGGATCTGTTTTTTCTGGGCTTTCTGATGATTCAATGTTTCCTGGTATGTCTTCTACCGAGGATTCATCCTCAATTTTTTCTTCAGCTAAGGGTGCCATGTCCTCAGATTCATCTATATCAGCTTCTGTATCAATTGCTATTTCTTTTTCAGATTCAGTATCCATCTCATCCATAATCATTTCGTCGGCATTTTTCAGTTCATCCTCAGATTGTACAGGTTCTTCCTCAATGGTTTCAGTTTC
>Ga0272440_1001530_pt1 | contig 18797 bp, 9 predicted proteins | sample SSMMMBAug17_FD_192440 | JGI IMG/M metagenome (GOLD analysis project Ga0272440, IMG submission 192440) | Marine sediment archaeal communities from Little Sippewissett salt marsh, Falmouth, MA, United States - SSM-MMB-Aug17 | ecosystem: Environmental > Aquatic > Marine > Wetlands > Sediment ...
AGACTTGAATATTATGCAGTTAGGCAAAATTAACTCTCTAATTGGAATTAGGTATAAGATTTGCATTCCGGTTAATACTCAATTTTTCATGTTTAATCAAAAAAGCCTTCTGTATAAGCACTGGTTCAAGTAAGCCGCTTCGCGGCAGAAAGACAAAATCCGCAATATTTACAATTTTCTGTAATAGTTAGTTGTAGTGACATTTATAAAATTTTGTAATAAAATAATTTTTGTCTTGAAAAGCTAAAACCATCGCTGAATTTGCTACCTGTAAATCTATTTGAAATCATTGAAAAATGATTCGCTGAGAGTAATCCAGTCTTAACAAAAACCATGCCATAATTAAAAAAAAAATCTTTTTAACAGCGATTTTTTTAGGCCGTTCTATTTGCCACTGTTGTCAATCATAGTCTGTCGGGCTTCTTGAACAGTGGTTTGCATCTGATCCCTATTACGTAAGTCTTATTTTTGAAAATAAGTTCAAAGTTTGATATAATATTTTCATCTCAAAAGTGGTGTTGGGATCAGTTCAAACCATATTGGTTATACTCGTAAACTTGGGGTGTTGAGTTCAGTAACAAAATTTATTTATTGCTTTTGATTTTGTTTTACATTATTTTCCATATGAGTTAAAAACACTGCGTATCCACGCTCCCGGTTATTGGTTGTCAATAAACGCAAGAAGAACCATGATTCGTCTGATGTATATGGTGGGTATGATGAGGTAGTGGGCTGAGCAAGTACGCAACCGGTTTTAGATGTGAAACACCAAAGAGCATCGGAGCAAGTTCTGGGCAATCAAGCAATCGGTAATTTTTTGGACGTTGCCCCAAGTTCGTGGTGACATGTTGAGCAATTGCGATCGGAAATCTTAAATCTGACTTATTAACCAAGCTATTTAGCAATCCAAATTTGGATGTAATATTAATATCATTTTGAATTTATTTGATATATTATTGACTCAAAATTTTGCTTTTGATATTTAGCATATTTGGACATGTGGCAAAATTGGCTAAATACAATTTAACTATTTATTATTATTGATATTATTTTTTTAGCAGCATAGCGCATGACAAGATTATATTTATTAATTCAATTAGTTATAGTTGACTTGTTTAGGCAGATCGTCGAACAGCATCGTCTGAGACTTAATTTTATGTTTATGTTTTCGTAAAAATTCTGGTTGATTCTTTTCTTTAAGTTAGTTTTATGACAATAAATAAAAAAATAACATAACCTTTTTTTTAATAGTGGCAAAATTGGGGTTCAATTGCATTTTTTTCAAGTTGTATACCAAATAATTTTAATAAATCTTCAGAGATTTTAATCATTGAATTATTTAGTTTCTATATATCAAAATGTAATGTTATAGATAATATAAATATTTATCATTCAAAAAATATATTGTAAAATAGAAATATTAATGCTAGATTTATGAAAGATATGAATATCTGTATTAATAGATATAATATAAAGAAAACATAAATCCGCTAGTTATACTTCAAATTTTGTACGTTTAGTTCATGTAACAAAATTATAGATTGTATTAAAAGTTTGATTGTAAACAAATTCTAAAAGGTCTATTTTGAAATCAACTGACAGCGGCTGTTGTGCGGAAATTCAACAAAACATAAAGAAAGGAGCGGAACCCCACTGTAATCGGCAGTTGAGCGAAGCTTGATGAACAAATTCCACTGAAATCTAAAACTAATCTGGAGTCCAATAAACACAAAAAGCAAATTGCCAAAAACGCAGTCGCTTATTGTAAACTATGATCGTCCAACTTTAGTTTTTCCTGGCATGAAACATGCCCATTTGTTTGAATCGCATTTTTTGGATTTAAATTCACCGCAATTCAAGAAGGCAGAAAAAGTGTGTATGTATTGTTCAAGGGTAAACCAAAGTAAATTGAACGATCATATTTATTAATTATTAATACTGCAGTATAAAAGTATGAGGTTATTATGAGTGATAAAGAACTTGAAATGAAATGGCTTAAAAAAGTAGAAACTAAGATTGATAACTATAAGAAAAAGTTAGAAATGTCAAACAATTCTCTTGAAAAATTATATCAATTTAACCTTGATGAATGTAAAAAAGTTTTTAATGACACTTATCAATCATTTGAAAGAGGGAAATATCAATTCAAAAGGTCTGATAAAGAACCACTTGTAAAATGTATTACAAAAATACAAGAAAATTTCCACGAAATGCAAAAAAAGATTAGTGAACGAAAAAAAATTCAAATAGAAACCAATAATTATATCAAACAATCAAAAGAAATAATTTCTGATTTAAATAATAATTCAATTGATAAAAACGTACTAAAAGATTCAATCAATAAATTTGAAATGTTTGAAAATCATGATTATTCATCATTTTATAATAAAAATTCAGATATAAAACAAATATTTACAAAGTTAGAATTGGAGCAAAGAAATTTAAATTATATAAAACCAGACAAGTTTCAATCTAAAAATGATCTTGATGCTAAATATAGAATTGTTGAAGGAATCATTAATAAGATTAAAGAACTAGATCTAGCAGCTTATAAAAACATAAGTCCAATAATTGATGAATTTCTAGAAACAAATGATAAATTTGAAATGAATATAATTATTGATAGACTATATGAGACTTATGAGGGCTTAAAGGAAAGCACTTTAACTACTGCAACTTATAGAAGTAATATTAATGATATAAATGAATTTATAGAAGAAACGATAAGAAAAGAAATTGATATAACTGTTCAAGAACTTGTTAAAAAAGGGAACAGGGTAATATATTCAAATTCTCAAAATAAACAAAAAGAAAATGGCTATTGTATTCAAATTGACTCAACGAATGATGAATATAGAATAAGAACATTTAAAAATGGTGAAATATGTGATGAGAAGAATGACCCAACTATAAATCAAATGTGTAATGATATACGTGAAGCAACTGATAAGAGAGATGGTTCTTTTTGTAAAGTAAAAGAAAAAAATGATATTAAAGCAAAAAGTAAGACAAAACAACAATCAAAAAAAAATAGGAAAAAGAAGCAAAAGGAGAGGAAGAGTTCTCAACATAAATACAAACATATCAAATAACGTAATGAGTAATGCTAAGTATGTCTCTAAAAAATCAAAAAAATTTCAAAAATAGTATTTATGTTATATTAAAAGCGGATAGGTCTACAAGTGTATACATAAATTCGGAAAAATCAATAAATTTAGCGGGTTAAATCAAAATGCAGTATTTCTGCTTTTCATAAGCATAACAGGTAGTTAGGAAAAAATGTATACACTTATAGACTTATCCGATTAAAAGATTATGTAATCAAAGATTGGCAATTCGTTCCATGATTCAATGCACAACTTTTATTATTATTATTATTAAAATATGTGGGTCATGATGCGAAATACATAAACACAAATAAAAAAGGAACCTTATTTGATTTATCATTTATTATTATTTCGTTTCCATAACTATCTGGTTTTATTGAACAGGGAAATTAAATATATAGATATCCACAAATACAAAGTTCTTATGAATTGAACAAGGTAATTGAATATATTTTTAGCACAAAAGTTATTCTAAATTTTTTATTAAACACAGAAAATAAACAAATAAACTATGAATAATTATTATATATATTTAGACGATACCGAACCAGAAAATTCAGAGTCAAATAACAAAATATTTACACATAGTATTGTAATCCCTGGGTACAATATTGAGAAAGATACTCTTAAGCAAGGCAGAAAAATATATAAAGCTGATAAGGATGGAAAAGAATATATTATTAAAATTGTGCCTTATTGCGAAGAAAAATTAAAATGGTATAAAGAGATAGAAAATATTACAAAAAATGAAACAAATTTGCTTAAAATCGTAGAAACTGGAAGTATTCAAGACAATAATCATGTTAAACATTTATATGAAGTTTGTGAATATTTAAATTTTGGTTCAATTGCTAATGTTCCTACTGATAGATTGAAACTAATACAAGATAATTTAAAATTATTTATTGGACAAATTTCAAGTGCTATTAATTTTCTTCATAAAAACAATTTTTGGCATATGGATATCAAACCATCAAATATTTTAATTAAAAGTTTAAATCCTTTGAATTTTGTATTATCAGATTATGGAACATTAATTAAGGTTGAAAGTGGAGTAGATTCTAAAGGATTAGATGATTTTATTGGCACTATACATTACAGGTCACATGAAGTAACAAACCGTATTGCATCAAAAAATAGTGACTATTGGTCATTCGGGATGACTTTGATTAAGCTTTTACACAAACAACATTATCTGTTTAGCTTGAACGATGAAAGAAAAATTCATAACAATATAACACATAGCATACCTATTCCAAAATCAATTACCCCTGATATTCAATACTTATTAAAAGGTTTGCTAACGGGAATGCATTGGCTTAGATGGGGGTATGTAGACATATGTAATTGGCTAAATGAAAATGAGCCTAACCCTCCTATACATTACGATAAAAATAATTCCAATGATAATTTGATTAAAATCGTTGATAAAGGTAAAGGTGCAGAGTTCACAAGTTTGAGTGGTGCATATGCAAATGTTGAAAATGATGGTGGTATTATCACTCTTACATCAGGTACTTTTGAAATAGGAAAACTAGATATTAAAAAAAATATAAGTCTTCGTTCTGAAGACAAATGTAATCCTATTTTGAAATCATATCGTGGTTTTCTGATTGATTCTGAAGTGAGTTTTTACGATTTAACAATAAAAGGCGTTGAGCTTAACAAAACTTTATTTACTATAAGTGAAGGCGGGCAATTAACTTTAAATAACTGCACAATACATAATAGAATGTCTTTACTTTTAAAATCAAACAGAAATTCCTCAATTACCATAGTAAATTGCCATATTGTTACAGACATTAATGGTTTTTTTATTAATGAAACAGAAATTTTTTTTAAAGAAGAAAATACATTAGCATCTAAAAATGGAGTTCTCATCTATGATCGAAATAAATCAAAAATTGAATTTTCAGGTAAAATAGACATAATAAAACCCCCTAAATCTCATATAGGCCTCGAAGATTTGATATTGAAAGAAAATAGTTCTATCTCAATAGGAACATCGTTAAATATTAGTGATATAAAAATTGCCATAAATGGTACTTCAACTGATAATTGCACGAAGGAGTTCATAAAAAAATATACAGATGGAAAACATTTAATAGAGTACAAACTATGAAAGTAAATAAATATAATAATAAGTTTTGAAGTATTTATTAATACAAGGCTAATGCAATTTTAACAATAATTACTTTATATTATGATTTAAGTAATAATGGATATACAAGATAAAAAAAATTACATAAATGTTATAGAAAACAATAACTTATTTCTAAAAGCATTTGATTATATTTATAACAATAAAGAAAATATTCATACGATACCGAACTATTGGACTAGCAATTTCCCATTTAAAAAAAATATACATTTAATTCATCTTTCACTATTAAGTAAACATCAAAGAATTTTCAAAAATATATTTGATACAATATGTCATAATTTATACTTACTACATGAACCTATTTTTGATGAATCCTGGAAAGAAAATGCCAAATTAGATTTAAAATTTACAGCATATATCATCAATAAACACTTAAAAACTGTGAATAAAGAAAATGACTATGATTATAATTTACCACAACCTACTTATTTTGAATATATATTTAATTGCTTAACTCTCATTGAGTCTAAAAATGGAAGATTACTAAATTATTTAAATGCTACAAATTTATTTACATTGCCAATTGCATTTATTGAAATCAGTAATAATAGTAGAGAAAGTTCTAAAAATATTCATAAAAGTGCTGTAATAAATTATTTTAAATATACTACAATATATAATCCAATTATGTTTTTAATATATATCTTGAGACAAGGAAGAAGCTTCAATAAGCTTGAGAAAGGAGATCTTGATATAATTTATAAAATCATATATGAACATGTTCTAAAACCATTAAATGATGATTACTCATTAATAAACAAAACCTCAGCAAAAATATTATTATCACTTTATACACATTGTAAAAATATGAACTATAATAATCAAATTGAAACGTTGCTTAAGCATATGAAAGAATCAAAACAATCAAACTATCAACAAGAATCAGACAGAATAAAACCATCTAAACCTGATATTGAAGATAAATTACTTTTTGAATTAATAAATAATAAACATCCTGAAATTTTACCAGAGAGAGATAAATACGTTATTTTAAACCTTTATAATGATAATTATTTTTTTGCTTTATTCGACTATTTTACAACTTTACCACCGCCTAGTGATGATAATTATAGTAATAAAGAAGGTGAACCAACAAGTCATTATGAAGAACGAAGACATGAACATCAATTTCAAGCAATATACAACATATTTATTAAGGATTTAATTGGTTATGATAATTTTACTTGAATCTATTAAATCCAATATTGATATTTTATAAGGAGATAAATTTTATGAATGATAATGTTTCTCTTAGTGCCTCTTTTTATAATTATATAACTATTATTAATAATTTATGTAATGAATTTATTGATAGAAATGAAGAGATAATGATTATTGCAAGTGGTTTTATTTCAAAGACAAATGTACTTTTAATTGGAGATCCAGGTACTGCAAAATCTATGATAATTAAACGCTTTGCTCAAGAATTAGGATATACGAGAGATAATGGTTATTTTGATTATCTTTTAACAAAATTTACAGAACCCTCTGAAATTTTTGGACCAGCAAACTTTAAATCACTAAAAGAAGGAAGTTTAATATATGAAAGTAAGAATAAGCTTCAGGATGCAAATATTGTTTTTCTTGATGAAGTGTTTAATGCGAATTCTTCAATTTTAAATGCGTTATTAATGGTTATTAATGAAAAGAGATTTATTCTTGGAGATACAAATAAAGATGTTAATCAGTTGTTAGCTGTTTTTGGTGCAAGTAATCACACTCCAGACGATCCAGATCTTAAAGCATTTTTTGATAGATTTCCTGTTAGAATTTATTTTAAAAGCTTAGAAAAATCAAAATATAAAGAACTAGTGAAAAGAGCACTAGAAATTGAAAAAAAAGGTGAAGATTTACAAGCAAAGAAACTTAAGGATAAAAAGGATGATTATAGTAAGAATCAGGAAGAAAAAATCATAACAGACATAAATAAGAAAATTATTGATGATCCACTAAGCTATATTATCAATTTTGAGATTGAAAAAAAAGATGATGATTTAAAAACAGAGAAATCAGGTGTTAATAATGATGATAATCAAGAAGAGGCAACAGAGAAATCAAATGATAAAAATGATGTGCATAGTAAAAAGCAAGAAGAAAAAGAAAAATCCATAACAGAGATAAATAAGAAAATTATTGATGATTTACTAAGCTATATTATCAAATTTGAGATTGTAAAAAAAGGTGAAGATTTAAAAACAGAGAAATCAGGTGTTAAAAATGACGACTCTATAAAAAAGCAAGAAGAAACAACAGTGAAAAAAGAGGTTAACATTGATAATTCTATAAAAAAGAAAGAAGAAACCAAAGAATTCATAACAATGATAAACAAAAGAATAATAGATGATTCATTAAGCTATATTCAGGATAGTGAAAATCTAAAAGATCTTGAAAAGACGATATTTGGTGTGCAAGATTCCAAAAGTATTTTTATTTCTGATAGAAGTATGAAACCTCTTATAAAGATGGTTGTTGCTCATGCAATGATAAGGTGCGGTGTAAATAGTATCAGAGAAAAAAAAGAAATTAAAGATATCAAATATACAATTGAATTAGAAGATCTTAAGCAAATTCTAAAAACTACTTGGGAAAAAGATGAAGAACAGTATAATGAACTTAATCAAATGTGTGAAATAATAAAAAATTAATTTGATTTATGAAAAAACTCAATATATCACCATATAAAAATATTATACTTAGTTTGCTTTCATCAAAGAAATCAAACACAGAAAAAAGAAAGCTAACCGAAGAAATAATAAAAGATTTAGATATAAATCGATATTTTATTGAAATGGCAAATCTTTTTTATACAATTCCAGAAGAAATCAAAGAAAAAAATGCCCATATTTTTGCTTTTGATATCTATAATTGTATTATTTTTCATAAACATTATAAAGAAATTATAAGAGATAAAAATGGAATATCGTTTTATCATAATTATAAATGTTATAATTTACATGATTTCATGAACTATATTTTTAAAAATAATTTATTTATGACATTGATAAACAAAAAAGAATTATATAGAAAAGCTTTTACTGTAGCATCAAAAACTGTTTTGTATACTTACATTTGTGATTATAAACAAGCAAAATGTACAATTGAACAAACAATTAAATTTAATAACCATATTGAATTAAGGTACCAATTAAAGAAAATTTTTTGCTCAAAATTTTTATCAAATACAAAAGATATCTATGACAAAATAGAAGGTCAACTAAAAGAAAAAAATATTTCTAATACAATTAAATGGGATAATGATCTTAACTTGTCCATTTTGCTCCAAAAAACAGATATAGGACTTCATGATAGTTATCTTACAAATAATTCTGAGTATAAAAAAGAATCTGATAAAGAAAATATTGAAATATTTAAATCAGATTTGCCTGTAAGTACACGTAGCACAAAAGAAATAACAACTTTATATGATAAGGTTGATGGTATACGAAAAATGCAATTTGAAAATGACATTTTTCGCCTCTTACCAAGCCAGGCTGTTTATTTTGACGATCTAGATATTTTACTTAATTTATATATTCGAAAATCTTTACTTACCTATAACCACCCATCAAATATTCTTTCAAATAAAAATATTTTAATTGCATTTATTTCAATAATAAATCCTGAAGTAGAAAACGATAAAATAAAATATGAAGAAAAGAATTTATTTCGACAAAGTATATTTCGTGAGTTTCAAATCCGAACACTTTATGAATTTATAAGCTTAACTCAACATGCAAATTTAACAAATAGTTTTGGTAATAACTTCACATTTACATATCGTTTTGAAACTACAACTAATTATCAACCTATAGATATACAAAATAAAGATATCATATTGTTTTGGTATAATAACGTAGAGTATAATGTATTTAAAAATAATTTAGTATTATTCTGCTCTGAACTATTTTCACATAGTAACTCCTTTAATAATATTTACAATTTCAACTATATACTAGATCGTTATAAAAGTCTTAATAAATATAGTAAGTATGATTATTGTATTAATGTTTATTTTTTTTGGGGTTACAAAGAAGATTCACCTGAACTAGTTATACATCTAAAGTATGTATCCAAGAAGAATAAGGTAATACAAGTTCAAGCAAATCAAAATACTCAATTAGAACCTAAGGATCAGTTTGTAATCAAACAATTAGGAAGTAAGAAATCGGGAAAAAAAGTGCAAATAAAAAAACTTCCTTTAAATATTGCACTTAGAATTATTGAGACAATTCTGACAATTTAATAGAGAGGAATAATGAATAATTTTAAAGATTACTTTATTTCACGAGAACAATTATATCAATACTTAAAAGGAGATAGAAGCAGACAGGTATACTTTTTACTATTTCTGGACACATTAGAAAATAATGAAAAACTATCTGATTGGTTAAAAAACAAAATAACCATTGGAATTGATGGCGGAAATAATAAAGTAGCACTGATTGACTCTTCTTTACAAAACGATCAAATAAAAGAAATTAATGCTCAATTATCAAAAATTGAAGGACTACAATTTGATATAAAAGGCCCAGAATCATTATCAAATATTGATATAAATATTGATGATGTGATCGTAGAAACGCCAAATGACATTAACTATTTAAATCATTTAATTATTGTTGTTGATAGCGATTATTTTATTAATGATAAAAAAGTTAAGACCTTTATGAATAATATTGCAAGGTGTGTTGACGGAACAATAAAAATTGCATACTTAACAAATGATAACTCTAAGGCATTATGTTTATTAATTGAACATGTTGAAGGCCATTTAATATTACAAACAATATGCCGAAACCTTTTTATCGCTGACCCACTTCCAATCTTTTATGAATATAAATATCCAGGTAGATCACCTACAACAAATGCTGATAGAATTTTTGTAGAAAAAGGATACAAGCCTGTACAATGGGATTATTTTTGTGAAAGTAATACTATTCATATACTAAGTAAAAATATTTTTAATACTACTAAGAATGGGACTCAAAAAAAATACTTTAAATGTAAAATAAGTCAAAAAGAATTTAAAAGTCTTTACTATTATGACTTTATAGAATTAACAATCGACGAATCGTTTATAAAAAAAATTGATAAAAAAAATGAAGAAGAAGACAATAATAAAATAAACAAAATTGATATCAATATTTATTTAGATAAAGACAATAACATTACGTGTGAGACTTTAAAAAAATTATATGAAGACAAACAAAAATATGAAAAACAATTAAATATCATAGAAAGACAAATTAGGAGTATTGAAAATATTCCTCATAATAACTATTTTAGAAATAAAAAAGTTGCGTATTTTATTGATTCTAAAGAGATAAACTTATTTTTATATTTTTTTTATTGTCTTGATGAGGAACATCTTCAAATAGCAAAACAAACAATTTCAATTTTTTCTTTTTTAAAAGAAAAAAAATACCTTATTTTTTCTCCATCTTATCTAATTCCAAATTCTGTAATTGATTTGTATATTGAAGATATAAATTTTTCTACTGATAAATTTGAGATATTTGTACCAATAGGAAAAAAGCTATTTCCAGATATAAGTAAAGAAAATGATATATTAAAGATTGTTGATAAATTTCATGAAATTGTGAAAAATCATTCAGGGATTGATCTTAACAATTATGTGTTATTAATAAAGGATAGTAATTATTCTGAATTACTAAATAAAAAGGAAGGGGTTGAAGTTCAAACATTTATTGAAAAACACAAAGAATTAAACATCATTAGCTCATTTAATAATTCTGTAAAAATTGATAATTTTATATTTAATCAATATGATTATCAAAGGACGAATGTTGATGATTGTTTGAATAAAGCTATAAAAGATTATGACACTGTCATTATTAATGATATTGAAGAAATTACTAATAAGGCCATGCAAAATTGGAACGATACAAAAAAAAGAATTGAAGAACTAATAACAGAATGTCCAATTGATAAATTTGAGAAACAGGTTAAAACTATTAACGATACAATCGTCTTTCAAATTGACAATAAAGATATAATAGAACAATTACAAAATTTTAATAAAGCTGTTGTACATTCGGTAGGAATCCTTGAAAGCATTTTAAACCAAACAGATATTGTTGACTTAGAGAATAATCATAAAGATCTTCTAATTAAGTATGACACTATGAAATTTGAATTAGAGCGTATGCTTGAAAATTTAAATAATAAAAACAGTGACATGGAAACATTTAAATCAAGTAATGAAGATAAAATAACTAATAGCACTAAAACCCTTAAAGATAACTTAGAAAGTTTGAAGGATCTCAATAAACAAATAGAAAAAATATGGAAATAATGAAAATGTCTTTACAAAATATTCTAAATGAAAAACTAAATATCTTTAAGAGCAAACAAGAAGAGAATGAAAAATTTTGCGAAGAATGTACTGATTGTATAAAAAGTAAACTTTTTTCTATAGTAAAACCAATAAATATTAGTCACAAAGAAAGAATAGAACTTATTTCATTAGAGGAAATTAATACAGAAGCTTATTTTAATTCAATCAATAATTTTGTAATAAAACAAATTGAAACAGATTTATTAAGCTTTGAGGAGGCAAGAAAGGAATATATTAATAAATTCCAAACAACAAAAAATGATTGTGTACAAAAAATTGAGAATAATATTATAGAGTCTTATTTCATTGAAAAAGAAAAAGAATATAAAGAAACTGAAGAAAAAATTAAGTCCAAAAAAAATGAAATTTCGATTTTGAATCAGTTTATGACTACTTTAAATCAAGAAGTAATAAAAAATGAAACTTATTATAAAAATATTTTATCTTTAAATAAAAAGATAAAAAAAGAGTTAGAAAATGGTAGCTACCATGAGATATTTACAAATATAAAAACAATCAATATTGAATTGGAAAATTTAAAGGAAAGAGTTCAAAAACCTGATAATTCATTACATCATTTTAATTTTATTGATACAATTATAGAAGATATTAATAACCAGAAGGAACAATGTATTTCTTTTCATAAAAAATCAAAAAAGATAATTAAACAGAATTTAGAAAGAAAATTAATAAAAGAAACAAAATCATTAAATAAAAATGTTTCATTAGTCAATATTAGTACCCTAGAAGATGTTGAAGATTTTATGGAATTAAAAACTGATGTTGCAAACGTAAAAAATACAATTAGAAAATATAAAGAAACATTTGATTTACCAATTGATAAACAATTAGAAGATATTAAAGATATTCATAAGAATATTAAGGAGATAAATGTTAATCTTGATAAAATCCTATTAACTGAATTAGATAAATATAAGAATTACTGTAATACTTTGAAACAAAGTAAAACTAAAAAATTTGATGAATTATTTGTTAAATTTAATGGATTCGCGACATTGTTAAACAAGTTCGATTCCATTAGAGATAAATTAAATCCAAACACAACTTTTAATGCCAAAGACCAAAAAAAGCAAATGGAAGAATTAGTTCTTTCTTTCAAGGATTTATTTGAACTTTCAATTGAAGATTTATATGAAAAATATTACAATAATATAAAAAAACAAATCAGTATAAGCCAAATAGAAAAAATAGACTTAAATTTAAACAATAGCATACTTAGCATTCATAGCATACAAATATTAAGTGATTTAGATACAAAATTAAAAATAACTGTGGAACAAAAGGATACAATATTAACAAAATTAGATAATACAATTCAAAATTTTGATGATATTTCCAATAATATAACTCATACAGAAATATCTACGAATTTTATTTCTGATTATATTGCCTCAAAAAAGACTGAAATAATTAATAATTATGATGTATTAAAAGATAATATATTACGAATCATTATTATGAAAATTGAAGATCTTGTTGTGCCAGAAATAAAATCGCAATATATTAATACATTTTGTAATAATTTGAAAGGTATTTTTCAACATACAAAAGAAAGTAAAGAAATCTATGAAGAATTACGTAAAATTGAATTTGCAAAAATAAAAAAAATAATAGAATCCTATATTACTAAAATTGATAGTAATATAAATAGTAATCAATATTTATATTTAGGTACTATTAATTTTTCACACATAAAACCTAAAATGATAGATGAACTAAAGAAAAAACTATGAGAATAAGAAAAGTAATAAAAGAAAATTATTATTCTGCTTATAAATTCTTACATAACATTATAGCTCAGTTTTTTTTTAAAATAATTATACCCTTAACTAACGATAAATTTCTAATAAGATACTTTAAATCTGCTGTATTTATAAACTATTTTTCATTATTATTCATATGTCTTGGCATAGGTAATATTTTGAAAGTATATTATGTTGACACTGACACTGCTTCAATACATGAAGATATATTCAAATTTAAATTATTAATATTTCTTATTGAAGTACAGCTTATTATATTATGTAATGTTTTCGCTAACATTTGTAAAAAAAAGCTAAGTATTAAACCAAAATCCCCAGATATTAGAATAAAAAATTTAGATATTAATGTTTTATCATGCGAAGATTTAAAAGGTTCATTAATATTCTTAACCTTTCTTTTTGGTATTGAATCCTTATCTATATTATTTTTATACTATGTAAGCTACTGGAAATATATATTTATATACATTTGTTATATGATTAACTCATTGAGTAGATTATTATTTCAACATATTCTGTTTTTTGTGTTTATTATATCAGAAATTACCATCTTCCTATTTATTATAAGACGTGTTGTTTTAGGAACTACCCAATGGTTATTGTTCTCATTTTTAGGACAAAAAGAAAGAGTGCTTTGCCAATTTGAAGAAAAAAGACTAAATCAGTTTGATCATGCAATAAATATTTTATATAAAAAAATTACTAAGAATCAAGATAATATGCAAGAGATAGCACAATATATTAATTCTAAATTTTTAATGTTTTCTAATTATAAAGGCTACTATGCTGAGGCTTTGATTCTCTATTTAACAACCCATTTTTGCTTAGAATTTTTTATAATTACAAAAGATACAAAAATTAATAATAAGACAGTAGGTACTTTATTGGTAGAGATGGATAATTATTTATCAAATGATAGCAATATTATTTATTTATATAATGACAAGAAAATAAATAATAAAAGGCTTCATCATATTTATCAAGTTTTAAGTTCAATGGAGTCTGCTATTTATAAAGATTTTTACCAATTTCAAGATATAAATAAATATATTGATAGCGATCTTGATATTGAAGGATTTGAATTGGAAAGAGAACTCTATTTTGGTGTAATTATACTCAATATAATCAGAAATATTAAGCAAAATAATTATATGCAAATTATGCATATTCTTGACCATGTATATAATCATCAATTTTATTTAAATATTCGAAAAGAAATTTTGGTCAATGTATATCCTTATCGATTTTTGTATGTTTTCAAAAAACAAATTGAAGATGAATTTATGAAAATCATACAATTTATCCAAAAAAACAATGTTATTGACGATTTTCCAGAGGTAGTAATATATTCAAATACAATTGCAAAGTATTTGAATCATTTTTGTAGCATTGGTTATATTTGATATGAATAAAAAAATACAAAATCTATATATAAATATTTTCTCAAAGCTTACTATAAGCCATTCTTTTCTTCTTACAATATTTTTTTTAACTATTTTTCTCTGTAGTTTTTCAGCAATAATTTCATCTTTGTCTATTTATTCAAATATTATCTTTTCGGAATTAGATATTGAGCTTGATAAAAAAAGGGATGAGTATGACCCAAAATATTTGCTTAATTATAAGAAAAAGAATATCAACACAAGATCAACCAACATTAATCACTCTCAAAACTTTATTAAGTATGTTGAAACGAATGATCAACTTGAAAATTTAAAAATTTATATGAAATATAGTGATGACAGCATAATTCTTAGAAATGAAGAGTCTCTTTCATATATTCCAATTAATGGTTCAGCAATTGACGAATTTTCCGTTTATAATGATAATAGTCTTGTATTAAATAAAAATGAAAGAAAAGTATTTGCTGCTGATGATTACCTATCAATAGAAGATGTAATAATAGATTTTTCAGGAAAAGGTCCTTTAACTATTAATCATAAAACATTTAAATACAAAGATTACATAGTAACATTTTATGAAGGTGATATTTATATATATAACACAGACACATTTCACTGGAAAAAATTTGAAAAACTTAAGCAAAAACAGAATAATGTATTATTTTATAAATATTTTTTTATTTGCTGGAATAATAACTCTATAAACATAATTGCCCCTCCTGTAACCAAAAATCAACGATTTTCCATAATTCATGAATTTAAGTTTTTAGAAATTGATAAATTGAAATCTTTAAGTATAAAAGATATTTTTTACAAAGAAAGTGATAAGGTATTATATTTTTTGACTAATAATAATATTAAGTATAAGTGGAATTTCCAAGTTAATAAATGGCTCTTTAATTCAGTTTCTTATGAAGAAGTATACAACCATAAAACATATAATGGTAAGTCAATAAAAGGGGCATCTGTAGTAAATAACAATTTGTTCCTTGTTACAGATACTGCAATTAATAAATATGATAGTAAAAGGAGAGAATGGACTTTTAGAAAAATAGAAAAACCAAAGAATCAGTTTATAGATTTCTATATCAACAAAGATGATAAAAACATTTTATTAATTCAAGAAGAACATTTATATAGCTATCCTTTAGATCTACAAAATATGAATGAATCAACTACCAAAAAAGATAATTTTTCAAATCATTTTTTTAATGGAAAAAATTTATATATTTATAAAGATGATGATGGAATAAAACAAATAAATACATATTCATATAAAGATAACATAAAAGTTAAGAATTATATTAACAAAGGTGAATTTCAACTGAATGGACTTGAAGATGTTTATTATATAGAAAAAGGTAGTACGAAAAGGTTATTGTTTTATTCTAATAATCAAGCCAAGAAAAGTAATCGAATATGTGCATATGATAGACCTGGAAAAAAATACTCTTATAGTATAAGTGATCATGCAAATGATTCAATTTTTATTAATTCACATCTTTTTTATAATGAAAAAAATATATTAAAGTATATTGGTATTGGAGAACCAGTAAAATTAACATCAAATGTACATTCTTACGATATAGATTCAAACTTTAAATTTGCTTTTATAACGAATAATTCTGAAGTTATAAGCACAAGATTAAAAAATTTAAAAATTGATCAGGAAAAAAAGATATATTTTAAGAATAAAATGGATATTTCTATGAAAGATTTGATTTATTCATGCAAACACAAAAATCAATTATGGTTTTATGATAAAACTGGCTATCAAAGTATTAACTTACATAATTTTTTGAAATCAGAAAAGAAGAAATATTTTACTAATGACCATAGTATCAAAGCAATACGATTAAAGCGTTTCACTCAATTAAATAATGAGAATAAAAATGATGTTAATGCTTATGCATTCATATTTACAAATAATAGCGACCTTGATTTTATGATAGAAAGGTTTAACGATGGTAAGCATATTGATGATGATAAAACATATGCCCTTGATCAAAAAAAAGAAATAATAATTAATACAAAAGGAGATCAAATTATATCAAAAAAGATTGATAAAACAACAATAACATGGACTTCTTTGAAAAGTAAAAGTAAATGTGAAATAAAAAAACATTTATTACTTCCTTTTCAGAAAGATCAAATAATTGATAAATATTCTTCAAATGACAATATATATTTCCTATGTAACAATGTATCTGGTGAAAGTAAGTTTTTATATGAATTTAACCCGTATTCGCTTGAAGGTAAATATGTAAACGAAAAAATTGACATTGAATCTTTTTCAAACTTATATGTAAACGAATATGAAAATAATGAACTATTTGGTATAACAAATAATTTCGAATTATTTAATATATCAAATGGTGAAAATGTATCACGAGGAGTAAAGGATTTTATATTCAATGATAAAATTAAAATTGAATTGAATAATGATAATGAACTCAAAGTAAATAGTAATATTTATTACACATATAAACACGAACAAAAAGAAAATAATAACATTAAAACTATATTTAAAGATAATATCATATTTTTAATTAAACAAAAACAAGTTGATTTATTAAATTTAAAAACAATGGAATATAAGTCTCATAAATTATCTAATAATCTTAAATTTTATGATGGATTTTCTTCTTTTGAAAATGGATTTATAATAGCATGCGGAGAACAAACCGACAACATACATATATACTGTTATCTATTTAATGAAATAAATGGCTATTTTGATACAAATACAAAACATATCACAAAAAAAATGAATAGCAAATTTTTTGATTATAATGCAGAAGGTATAATTCTTTCTGAAAACAACAATTCTCATTTTAACTTGTTAAAATATGATAAAAACAGTACAGAAGAAACAAAGATTAGCGAAGTTACTATACATAATTTTAACGTCAATTTAGATTTCGCAAAAGGTATAGAAAGAAATAAAGATGTAATCAAATCATTTTTACAAAACAACGACATATACTTCTTTGGAAGCTCATGGTATGCAATTTATGATATAAAAAATTTGAAATGGAAATCTTCTGGTAAGAATATTGATACTGCAAATTATATAGATGGTACTATTTGGTTAAAAAGTATTAATGAAAAGAATGTAGCATATAAGTTCTTTGAAAATGGAGAATTAAAAGATCCCAAAAATAATAAGAAAGTTCCTTATGAACTAAAAAGTAATATTATTAATTTTGAAGATAAATTTTTTTACAAAAAAAACTTTAACTATCCTGTATCATTTACAAATATAAATGAAATTGCTGCATCTAATAACACTATATTTATCTTTTCAGATAAACTATTATTATCATTATCACTCAATAACCGAAAATGGAAAATTGAAGAAAAAGATGTTAATTATGCTTATTCAATAAAAAAGGATGATACTTTTGATTTTTATACTTTTACTAATCAAGGTATGAATCAATACAAGGTCAAAAACAATAAAATTTCTAAAAATCATATTAAGCAAAACTATAAAAAACATCACTTTTCTGATTATATTACGCTTCAAGATGATGTCAAATCAGATGAATTACTAACTTTAAAAACTTATACAATATATGATAATTCTTCATTAGATAAAAAAATCGAAAAACATATTCCATATATAAATATTGATCCAGTTAACGATATTTATTTATCTAATGAGCGGTTCCTTAATATTTGTGGAGGGGTAGGGAATCAAGAACATGTTATAATTGAAATTAAAAATAGGTATAAAACAAAAGATGATTTGCTACAATCAATTGAGAAAATCAAGGATTGGAATCATCCTGAGTATTATTTTTTTGATAAGAATTTATATGTTCTTGAAACTAAAAGGGAACTATATAAAATAGAGAATAGAAAACCACAAAAACTACAAGGTAATATTGATCAATTCTCTTATTCTAAGCACAATTTTGTTTATCTATTAAAAGATGGGCAAATAATAGAAAAGAATAAAAATAATAAAATTGCTAA
>Ga0272440_1001531_pt1 | contig 18795 bp, 12 predicted proteins | sample SSMMMBAug17_FD_192440 | JGI IMG/M metagenome (GOLD analysis project Ga0272440, IMG submission 192440) | Marine sediment archaeal communities from Little Sippewissett salt marsh, Falmouth, MA, United States - SSM-MMB-Aug17 | ecosystem: Environmental > Aquatic > Marine > Wetlands > Sediment ...
AAATGGGGAAATTATTTTAAGAGCATTCTTTACTCATTTTTCTTGATCGTCCAAAAATATAAGGTCGTGTAGAGACGTAGCATGCTACGTCTCTACAGTACAATTACCTCAAAACGAACAATATCAATAATGGGGAAGTTATTTTCAGAGCATTCTAAGGAATGCTCGAAAAATGATATTTCTGTATTTTGAATGCAATTATCTGCAAAGGAGGCAACAAACATGTCCAAGAAAATATTTCCAATTGAAGAATGTCTGGAATATGATGAATTCACAGATCGTGTAGAACTATTGCGAGATCTTGAATTATGGATTAAAAATATACGCTACAAAAGGTCTGGCAGTACATCCATCATTTCTCCACGTCGGCTGGGTAAAACTGTGCTTTTGGAAAGGTTGGTGAATACTGTATTTTTTAAACCCGAGTATCAAGTTGCGCCCATTTATTTCAGCTTAAAACGTGAAAAAAAAACATTAAGGGCATTCATTATGCAGTATGCAGAAACTTTTTTTCGTCAATATTTTGCATACTGCCTTCAGGATCCTGCCCTGTATAAAACAGGCTCAATCTCAATGAAAAATTTGCTAGAAATAGAAACAAATCATGATGATGTAAAAAATGCACAGAAGCAACTAGATCAATTTTTAACATACTTTAAAACCAATCATTATGATAGTGATATTAATCATTGGGCAAATGTGATTTGTTTACCCGAACTGATCGCAAGCGATTCTAACACTTATGCGGCAATTATAATTGATGAATTTCAGGAAATGAATTTAATCGCTTATGATATTTCGAACAACATTTTTCATGAATTGAAATCAAAACACCAGCTGACAGATGAAGTCGCCTCTGATTTAATACCTTCATATCAACGTTTATCCCAAAGTCGTGTGGCTCCTATGCTGGTATCTGGTTCTGCAGTGACAATGATTTTTAAAACTGTCATGGGCGGCCCTTTGGGTGGACGATTTGGTTTCATATACGTGAAACCCCTTTCAATCCCTGATGGTGTCACATTGTTGCTTCATCTCATTCATATATATCGCCCGAATTTGAGCATTCAACCTGAAATGGCATTTTATGCCAGTTCTCAGGTGGGCGGCCATCCTTATTATTTGTATTGTCTGGTTCACTCCAAATTTGAGCAAAAATTTGACAGCAAGGAAGAGATTGATGCATTAATTGAGTATGAAGCCACTGAAGGGAACATATTTGGTTTCTGGCAAACCCATTTTCAGAGCAATCGACACTATATCAATGAAGACAATGACCAGGAATTGGGCAAAAAAATTATTTACTATTTTATTCGATATAACAATCAACCTGTTGGCATTGAAGAAATTGCAGAAAAACTCAATGTTTCAAAAAAATCTGTTGAAGAAAAAATTGAAAAACTTTACCTCGCTGATCTTGTATGGCGAACAAAAGGACGATTTTATGCATTCAACGACATCTGTCTCATGCGTTACATCAAGTTTGTATATGAACAGGACTTAAAAGATATTGATAAAATCGATTTAAGTCTTCAGAGCAAATACAATATTCTCAAAGGGCGATTCCTTGAAAATGTGGTACAGGTAACCATGATGAAGTTCAATTATGAAGAAATTCAAGGGGAATGGTTGGGGAAATCCGGCAAGATTAAATTGCCTTTATTTGATGTTGTGGATACAAGGCAGGTAAAAGCCTCAACGACAAAATCTTATCAAATTGATATATTTGCCAGACGTCAGAAAACTACCTGGTTGTGTGAGTGCAAATACACCAAAAACAAAATGGGCATGAACCAGGTCAAAAAACTGGAACGTGCGGCTGACGCTGCCATGCGTGAAGCTTCAGCAATAGGCGCAACCCCCCCTGAAATTCAAATGTGGTTGATTTCCACCGGCGGTTTTACAGATAATGTGCTAAAGTTTGTGAAAAAAAGAAATGATATATATTGTTCGGATCATGATGATATCAATGCCATTTTTCGATTTTATGGCGGGAATTACGATATCCCTGTATTTTAAGGCATTCTGTGAATTCTGATTCTACAAATTATTGGAAAATTTAAAAAAAGTTCATGTCTTTTCTATAGAGACGTAACATGAGACGTCTCTATAAAACCTTATTTTTTGTACAATCAAGAAGAATGCGTTTCTTATTTTTCGAGCATTCCTAATCCTCTTTGATAATCAAGCCAGGGCGTTTTTCCAATTCCGACATAAGGCTCTCAGATTCATCACTATTCAAGACCATCATCTTTTCAAAATGACTATAGGCTTCCAGTCCTTCAATATCAAGGAATTGCATGCCAAAGCCTCGTTTCCTACAATGCACAACCTTGCACTGAAAGGTGAGAGGGATTAAATTATTCTGATCATCGTGATTTAACATGAGTGTTAAAGTACAGACATCGCCCTTTTGAATACGATCACTTGTCATGGTATCTGGTTCAAAAAAGATACCACCAAAACTGATATTTCGTGTTTTTCCATTAATGGAATATTTGTTTTCACACGCGATTTTGGCAATTAATTTTATTTTGAGACGCTGATGTTTTCTTTTTTCCACATACATAATAAGTTCCTTTTTTATTGAATAGCATTATAGCGGTTAATCTCAGCCTTTTTCAGATGACTCAATCGAAGGTCACTATAAACCTTAATTAAAAATGGACGCATCTGATTTTCTTCGGGATTTCTTTCAAAAAACTGACGATAATAATCCATTGCAGCGACAATCAATCCTTTGTCTTCTAGAAAATTTCCCAACAAGAATCCATTCTCTGGATCAATTTCTTCAATGGCTTTCTTTTGATTTAACAATTCTGCCTGTTCCTTTTCAGACATAAAATATAGTTTTCTTTTTTTGGGAGGCTCGTACAAAGGCGCACCATTTTTCATAACAGTTACAAAATATTTATGATATCCACTTTTAAGTGAAGGCAAGGTGAATCGAACAGTTGATGCATCCTTGTCTGCTGTAATGTCAAATGAATGCGAATCAATATATAACCTGTAACTGTATTCAGATCCGACATGTTGCCATACAAGATCTGGGTATTGTGAACTGACAGTAATTTTTTTAGCTGTTTTCAATTTAAATGAGGGTGCGGTTGAGGCTGATCGACGAAGCACTGAACATCGTAGTGCCTTGAAATATTTTTTATTCATATCACCCAATAAATGAGTGACTGAACCTGTCTTTGAAATAATGCCTTTTTTTTTGACAATACTGTTTTTATTAATGATAATTCTTGAATTTTCGAACATGGATTGAATGGTGCTTTCTTTTTGAGAAAGCAACTTACACGAACTTTCTTTTCCTGTCTGGATTTGGTCTTCTTGGTATAAAAATTTATTACGTGTGACTGCAGACCAATGATGTCCATCTTGAGAATATTGTACCGAACCTTCTGGCCTGAATAATAAAAACAGCGGTGTTTGGATTTCAGCCATAACATGCGAAAAAAAAGCAAATTCAAAAATAATGCTTGCAAACAAAACTTTAAGTAAACGATAATGCATAACATATTCCTTCATCTTACAATTTTTATCCATTCTATAAAAACGTGGTGTAACTAATTACGCATATTAATTTAGCAAAGAGTGGGTTAAATTTCAAGATTTTTCTTCCGAATAATCACCATCCAGTTTATCGCATAGATATGAAACCTGACGTTTAATATTGCTATTTTGTTTCATTTTCTTTTCAATAATTGTAACAGAGTGAAATGCAGTTGCATGGTGTCGTCGAAAACTCTTGCCAATTTCATTTAACGAATGATCTGTATACTTTCGACACAAATACATACAAATTTGACGTGGAATCACAATGGCTTTTTTTCTGGATTTGGATATTATTTCATCACCGGTGATCTTGTAATGTTTGCATACCAGTTTTTTTACGTTGTCAATTGTGATTTCTTTTTGGTTTTGACAGATATTGCCAATAACTGCCTCAGCAAGCTTGAGGTCAATCTGGCTTCCCATTAATGAACATCGCGCCGCTACACCGATGAGCGCACTCTCCAATTGGCGAACATTTTTCGTTAATTCTGTTGCCAGATAGTGGTTGACTTCTTCTGGAATCATATAGCCATTTCGAGCCGCCTTATTTTGTAAAATACGAAAACGTGTCTCATAATCGGGTGACTCGATTTGCGTAATTAAGCCAGAGCTTAATCTTGATGAAAGATTATCATGCAATTTGGGGATTTCATTAGGCGCATATGTACTTGTAAAAATAATTTTTTTATTAAATCCAAGTAATGAATCTAATGTAAACGACAATTCATCCTGTGTATGTTCTTTTCCACTTAAGAAATGAATGTCTTCAAGAATGAATACGTCACAGATATTTCGGTATTTTTCTTTAAACTGATTGATTTGCTTTTGTTGGATGGCCTGAATCATTTCGTTTGCGAAATTTTCAGCAGTCACATAATAAATGCGTTTGCTAGGCATCATGTTCAGAATTTGATGGCCAATTGCTTGAGAGAGATGACTCTTTCCTAAGCCAGTTTTGGATACGATATATAAATTATTGCCTGAAAATTGGTTTTCAGCGGCCATTGATAGGGACGCATTATAGGCAAATTCATTGCTTTTTCCAACTACAAACTGATCAAATGTAAATCCTTTGTGAAAGATTTGTCCGGCATTAGATGGTTTATGAATATTGGGCAATGTCAATTGTTTTTTTGCTGCAGGAACGACACTTGCAGCAGGTGAAAGAATTTTTTTTGCCTTTTTTGTTGATTTTGTTTTTTGGGATGGCGTTGCAATATCGATTTTCACTGTAATGTTTTTATCTGAAACGGATTGTAATGTATCAGAAATGAGCCCCAAATATCGTTGGTTGATCCAATTTCTAGAAAAACTATTGGCACAGCCCAGAATGATTTGATCATTATCAGACTGTAGCAATTGCAAGCCATCAATCCACATGCGGTATGTGTGTCCGGGGATTTGTTCTTTGATTGATTGTTTTGCGATTTTCCAGATATCATTCATTGGTTTATCATTTATCAATATAAATAAAAACATCCAAGTCTGTTTTTCTAATTCAGTTTGACAGGCATGGACTGATGTCATGCGATTTAAAAAATCAGATTGGATGTTTTGTGTTAAATGAATTTTGAATTCCAATGAAATGCGTCATTCATTAGAATTGTCAAAAATTGAGTTATCATCAGTAAAAAATGCACAGTCATCTTTTTTAGCCAAAAAAATGTGATGTGCCAAATCATTTTGGTAGATTTGGCATATTAACAAACCTTACTTATTGGAAATTGTTTATTTGAAGAAATTTGATCTGTTTTTTTGATGATGACAGAAAAACAGATTTCTTTTGAAATTGTCGGAAATATATGGTTTTTGACGAATGTAAAAGATGACTCCGCTCAAGTCGCATCAACTTTTATTGAATTTGGGGAAAAGTGTCAATTCGGATAAATCGGATTTTTTATAACAGGATTTTTTGAAAAAATTAAAATGGCATAATTTTTCAATTTAATGAAATGATTGGAAATAAAAATTGTTGCTTTTCTAACTGCCCTTCATTGGTTTAAAAAATTCATTATTCACATATTATACAATTTTAAGGATGTTATGAAGGTCAATACCATTTCATAAAAATTTTTTTTCCTTGAATTATCTCAATTTTTCTTAAATTTTCTTGAAATTAATTTTTTTGATTCTTCATTCAGGACAGATCAAATGTCCTGTCAAATCTGTTTGGAAATCAGATAAATGCAAAAACGAGTTTTGTACAAAATAGGTCTAGCAGGTCATTGATAATCAAAATGGCGTTGCGTAATCATCAAAAAACAGATATAGTTTGTATATTAAAAAATAATTATGAACAGGTGAAAATTAATGAAGCATATCCGAAATTTTAGTATCATTGCCCATATTGATCATGGCAAATCAACCTTGTCTGACAGGCTGATCCAGGCTGCACATCTCGTTTCAGAAAGAAACTTTGTGGACCAAATACTGGATACAATGGATATTGAACGAGAACGTGGCATTACAATTAAAAGCCAAACAGTGTGTTTACCATACAGCGCATCTGATGGCCAAACTTACACGCTTAATTTGATTGATACACCGGGCCACGTTGATTTTTCTTATGAGGTTTCGCGTGCATTGGCGGCATGTGAAGGTGCACTTCTATTAATTGATGCCAGTCAAGGCGTGGAAGCACAAACATTGGCAAACTTTTTTTTGGCGATGGAACACGATCTGGAGATACTTCCGGTCATAAATAAAATTGATTTACCAGCAGCAGATATTGATCGTGTCAAAGATCAAATCGACAAAGAGCTTGGACTTGATCCAAATGATGTGATTCTTGTTTCTGCAAAAGAAGGGACAGGTATTCCTGATTTATTGGAAGCCATTGTTGAAAAGTTACCACCGCCGACAGAAATGATTGCCGACGTCCCCCTTGAAGCACTCATTTTTGATTCTATTTATGATTCTTATCGAGGGACCATTATTTATTTTCGTATTTTCAGTGGAACTGTTCGACCCAATGATATTATTATGTTTATGTCCAATAAGGCCACCTATAAAATTGAGGAGCTGGGTGTTTTTCAGATTGTCAGGCAGCCTAAAAAGAAATTAAGTGCCGGTGAAGTGGGATACATGATTGCAGGGGTGAAGACTGTAAGTGACACCCGATGCGGTGATACCATAACCCTCAAACACAATCCCTGTGCAGAGCCTTTGCCAGGTTTTGTTGAAGTTAAGCCCATGGTATTTTCATCCATATATCCTGTGGCATCAGATGGTTATGAAGATTTGGCTGAGGCCCTTGAAAAATTAAAATTAAATGATGCATCATTAATATATGAAAAAGATTCTTCGGTTGCACTTGGTTTTGGCTTTCGATGTGGATTTCTGGGTCTATTGCATCTTGAAGTTGTCCAGGAACGTCTTGAAAGAGAATATGATTTGTCTTTAATTCTGACAGCACCATCAGTCCAATACAAAATCAATTTAAATGATGGCGAATCATTGACCATTGATAACCCCGCTTTATATCCTGATCCATCAACCATTGAAAGCACTGAAGAACCATTTATTCGTGCCAGTATTATCACACCGGATCGATATATGGGCGGAATAATGAAGCTGTGTCTGGACCGAAGAGGAATCAATAAAAATTATCAATATTTAGGCGGGGATCGTTTGGAAATGATTTTTGAAATGCCATTGTCTGAAGTTGTTTACGATTTTTACGATAATTTAAAATCTGTTTCCCAGGGCTACGCATCATTTGATTATGATGTATTGGAAAACCGGCCCAGCGATTTGGTTCGTCTGGACATATTGATTAATGGTGAACGTGTTGATGCCTTATCTCAACTGGTGCATCGGGATCGTTCGGTGGAGCGTGCACGCCTCGCATGTGAACGCCTCAGGGATGAAATTCCGAGACAAATGTATAAAATTGCCATCCAGGGCGCAATAGGTTCAACAATCATTTCAAGAAAAACCATTTCGCCATTTCGAAAAGATGTCACTGCAAAGTGTTATGGGGGGGATATTACCCGAAAACGTAAACTCCTCGAAAAACAAAAAAAGGGAAAAAAGCGCATGAAACAGGTTGGAAAGGTCATGATTCCCCAATCTGCATTTCTGGCTGTGCTGAAAAGTAAAGACAATTAAGTAAGTGATCATCGGTCTTCGAGGATCAAAAAGTGCAAACGCATGGATTACCACCACATCCATCTTGCAAAGCACAGTCTTTTTTCCGCTTTTTTTTATAATGGCATAGATTATGCTGCCAGAATACATTCAATAAAAAAAGCACAGGAGCGATCAATGGCAGTTGGCAGTCATAAAGATGCATTCAAAGCACATCAAAAAATAAAAAAACTCATTAAAAATCATGAGAAACCACTCCTGGCCAGAATGGCCAGTGACATTTTATTGGATTTTATTAAGAATTTGCGTCAGGTAGTGACTCAAAACGTTCCTGATTCTTTGCCTGTTGATTCAACACCTTATGATAAAGATCGATTGGATGACGCCCTGAAAGCAGTATCAGGACTCTGTGGGAAATGTCAAGAAGCCCATGATGACAGTTGTTTCGTAAATCAAGCAAGACGCGTGTTGATTGCCGCAAAGACTGGTGTTGATCTTGGACCAAAAATGATCGGTGATGGCGCGCTTGATTCGCTATTAGAAAATGCCCGGGCATTAAAAAGCGCTCAGCTAGAATCATCAAATTGTTTATATGAAACACAATACACAACTCCAGAAACCTATGATGCACTAAAAACTGCTTATGATGAACTTGTTGAAAAAGACATTTATCGTTCATCTTTAGTTGATGAAATTGTCAATACCATTCGTTCAGTTGCAGCCGGTCATCTTGAACTTGAAATGCCGGTTCATGATGATCCACAATTAGGTAAGATGGCAACTGCCTTTAATATTATGCTCGGGGTCATTAACGCATCAATGCAATCTCTGGAAACTGCCTTTGAAAGTCTGGTAAGGACCCTTTCTACTGCAATCGAAGCAAGACATCCGATTACAGCAGGCCATTCGAATCGTGTGACAGAATACAGCGTTTTATTGGGCAAAAAAATGGGTTTGTCTGAGGAGGATCTTGAAATAATCAAGTACGCCGGCCTCTTACATGACATTGGTAAAATTGCCATTCCTGATGCTGTTCTGACCAAAAAAGGCCGATTTAATGATGAAGAAAGAAAAACAATGCAAAATCACTCAATGTGGACGCTTCGAATTCTTGAACCCATCGCTTTGCCAAAATCACTAAATTCAGTTCCCATTATTGCGGCAAGTCATCATGAAAAAATTGATGGCTCAGGTTACCCTTATGGCCTCTTAAAAGATGAAATTCCATTTTTTGCTTGTATTCTAGCAGTGGGTGATGTTTTTGATGCATTGACTTCAGTAAGAGAGTATCCAAAATATGATGGCAATAAAATTATGGGGATTGATCCCATGCCAAAAGACAGAGTTTTTGATATTCTAACAAAAGATCAGCATACCCATTTTCATCCTGAAGTCGTTCAGGTCGCTCTAAAAGCAAGATCTGACTTGGAAGCCCTCTGGCAAGATCTTCACGTATCACATATGAAAAAAATGTCCTAGAATTTTCAAGTGCAAAACCGGCCAATGAAAAATTAATAAAACGTATTTCCCCAAAAAAAACGTCCCTCATCATTTTCCGATCCGACATTCCCACAAATCTTTGAGTTTATTCAGTTGATTTGTTTAGTGTCCTAAATAATGTTGTAAATACTCAATTTAGCAGGAACGTGATTCTATCTTCAAAACAAAAAACAAATATAGTATAGTAAAAACAATACTTTACGCTTTGTCGTACTGTTATCAGTCATTGTGTTTGAATATCCAAAATGGTGCTATGATATTACTGATTTTACAGTTTTGACACTTATGAAAAATAGTATGCATAGGGTTTTAAAAAAAAAATAATAATTAAAACATTGAAAATTGTTGACATGCCATCAAAGTTTTTATAGAAGTGCATCAGTTCAATGGTTCGTTTTTTGGCAGGCAAAAAAATTGTCTGCATTATTAACATTAATATAATAAGGAGGTCATTATGACAAAGGCAGAATTAGTAGATTTTATCGCTGAAACAGCGGAAATTTCAAAAACCGATGCAGGAAAAGCGTTAAATGCTTTTCAGGATGGCGTTACCAAAGCGCTTAAGAAAAAAGATGGTAAATTGACGTTGGTGGGATTTGGTACTTTTTCTAAGGTAAAACGTAAAGCACGAAAAGGCCGAAATCCACGAACCGGTGAAGAAATTAAAATTAAAGCAACTAACGTTGTGAAGTTTAAAGCTGGCAAAAATTTGAGAGAAGCCATATAAACTCTTTCTTCTCTCAAACTTTGTCCATTTGATTTTTTGTAAAAAATCCTCTCTGTTAATTTGCCGATTAACGAGAGGATTTTTTTATACTACATTATTATATAAAAGACAAGATTTTTTAGCCAAATTTTGATAAATTATCAGCCACGATTTAATCGGTTGTTTTTATTTGTAATTATTTTTTTAGCCTGATTGTTGAATGATGTAATTCGAAAGGTAAGTACCAGACAAATAATTGTTTTTGGGATTATTAAAAAAATCCTGAAACAAATGCAAGCTATCCTGCCGGCAAACTCCGGAAACAATTTCTATATCTTGTGTCGCATACAGGGGAGGTAAATCAGAACGATTTAAAGACGTACCGCCTCCCATGACATCTTCAAAAGCATAGACAATACGTGGAATTTTATGGATCAATATCGCACCAAAACACATTAAACAGGGTTCCAGTGTGCTATATAAAGTAAGCTGATTTAAATTGAGACACGATATTTGTTTTTGTGTGCCCAGATTTTTTAAAGCGTTAATCTCAGCATGGTTTAACTCATTGGATGATGGCCCCGCTGAACCTGTCCTGTCACCGGTTGAAATGATATCGTTCTGATACGTTATCACACAGCCTACCGGAAAATCCCCTCGATCTAGAGCAACTGATGCACAATGGATTGCCTTTTTCATAAACTTAATATCATTATTTTTTTTGCTCATGTTATTCAAGTCTTATTTTAAATGATTGAAATGATATAGTGTATTTGTTATTAATTAATTATTTTTTTATTAATCAAACAAACCATGAAATATTTGTAAATGCAAGTGAAATCATTATGCCTATTCAGCATACGCATAAATGATGTGGCTCGAAAATTGCAAATTAATAAAAATTTAATCATCAAACAAATCATCTAATCCTTTGTTATTATAAGGAAATATTATACATGGCTATAAAGGAACATATAATACAAAAAATTCGTTATCAAAATATTGGTATTGCCAGTAAAATATCCATGTTTTTTAGCCTGTTACTCATCTGCCTTCTTGTAATTATTGGATCTGTATTTTTATATCAGCAAAACTCATTAATTCAAAATGTTATTGAAACGAGAAAAAATCAATATGCGACAATGATCGAAAAAAGAAAACAATATGTGTACAAGTCTCTTAAATCCTCAGTACAGGCGTACAATCGTATTATGGCGCAGTCGGTATTGGTCAGCTTATATGATCTCGATCCAATTACTGCAGAATATATGTTAAAAGTGTTTATGGAGCCAAAATGGTTGGTCGGGATTATTGTATATGATGAAATGAATCAAATTTTTACATCAATATGGCGGAATGAAAAAGGAAAAATTGAATTTTATACGGGAAGTTTCCCTTATCAGTCTAAGATCAGACAATATCTGATTGATATGCAGGATTGTATATATAAAAACAACAAAATTGGTCAGATAAAAGTGATTTATACAGATGCGATGGTGAATACAGAACTTGAACTTCTAAAAAAAGAAGCGGCTGATCAGCTCAAGGTTGATGAAAAAATGTCTCGTGAAAAATTATATCGTGTGGGAATGACTCAGGTAATTATTTCATTTGTTGGCGCATTATTTATGCTGGGCATTGCACTTATTATTGGCCGTTCATTGACAAAACCCATCCTAAGGGTATCCTCATGTATTCATGAAATGGGAAAAAATAATCTTCTGGCATCCCTACCTGAAAATGACATGAAACGTGGCGATGAAATTGGTGTTATTGCCCGAGGATATGAAACGACACGAAAAAATTTGTCCGACATCATATCAACCTTTCGTCAAAATGCAATCAACCTGGCAGAGGCCTCTGAATCTTTGAAACTTGGTTCCTCATCACTGTTTGAGTTCTCTGAGGATATGAGTGGTGATGCAGATGGTGTGGTCAAGAACGCTGAAGAAAATGGCAATTATGTTACTGCCATTGCAGAATCAACATCACAAATTTCAATGAATGTGAACAATACCAATGAAAAAATTGCGCAACTGAGTACCAACATTGATACAGTCGCAACATCGGCCAGCCAGGCATCCATAAATATGTCAGAAATAACAACCAATATTGAAAAGATTTCATCTGATATCAATACGCTTAATTCATCCATTGAAACAATGTCCAGTAATTTGGCAACAGTTTCCCAAAATTCATCTGAAACAGTTAAAATTTCTGAAGATGCCAATGAACAAATAAATAAAAGCCTTAACGCACTTAATGAATTGCAAAAAGCATCAGATTCCATTCAAGGCGCTGTCAAGATTATCAGCACAATTTCCACACAAACAAATTTACTGGCATTAAATGCAACAATCGAAGCTGTTCGGGGTGGTGATGCGGGGATTCGTTTTGGAGTGGTTGCTGAAGAGGTTAAAAATCTGGCCGGAAAAACTGCTGATGCCAACAATCAGATTGGAAAATTGTTAAAAGAAATTCGAAATCACATTGATATCACCTTTGAAAGTATTCAGGAAACCAGCCAGGTCATCAAGAAAGTACTTGAAAATAATATTTATATTGGTGAAGCCATTTCCAGACAAAGTGATGCATCAAATGCAATTACGATGTCTGTAGATTCAATTGCCACTTCAGCCGTTGAATCAGCTGAGCGAATTAAACATGCCAATGATGGTTTAAAAGAAATCAAAACATCGGCTACTGAAGTGGCCAGTGTGGCAAGAGAGTCGGCTGTTAATATTTCTGAAGTGGCTGAAGGGATTTCAGATATTGCCAAATCCAGTGAGACTGTGTCTGGTGGTATCAGCAAGTTAATCGTTGATATTCGTAATATACAGTATGCAACATACAATACAACAGATGTGGCATCAGGTAATAAAAAGAATTCTGAAAAATTATCTCAAATGGCTGTGGATCTTAAAAAGGCTGTTTCCAGTTTTAAGATAAGTGATAACTTATAGATGCACGGATACGTATAAACGTATAAAGCCAAGTTCTTTTACAACATATCCATACAAGAGAGCGTCCAATGAAAAAAGGAAGTGAGTTAAATCTTACAATAGAAAAAATGGCCATTGGCGGCCGCGCACTAGCCAAACATGAAGGTCTCGTGGTTTTTGTCGACAAGGCAGTTGCCGGCGATGTTGTTCGTGCGAGGATTTTTAAAAAGAAAAAACAATTTGCTGAAGCAAGAACAATTGAAATCATTCAACCTTCACCTTACCGCATTCAACCAGTTTGTCAATATAGTGACTATTGTGGTGGCTGCAAATGGCAATTCATAGATTATAACCAACAAATTATTTTTAAGCAACAGCATGTATTTGAAGCGCTTGAACATATCGGCAATATCCAGTCTCCTCTTGTGCATCCAACAATATGTTCTCCGAACATATTCGAATACAGAAACAAGATGGAATTTTCATGCTCGGATCGACGATGGTTAATGCGCTCTGAAATGGGAGATAACATTGATCGTAGCTTTGCTTTGGGATTACATGTGCCCGGAACCTTCGATAAAGTGCTTGATATTCAACAATGCAACATTCAAAAGAATCAAGGCAATTCCATTTTGGCTGATGTACGTCAGTTTATGAAATCATCTGGTGAGCCCGCATATGGCCTAAAAACGCATGAAGGCTTTTGGCGATTTTGTGTGCTTCGTTATTCCAACGCACATGACCAATGGATGGTTAATGTTGTCACATCAGTTGACAAACCTGTCTTGCTTCAGACAATGTCAGATGAAATATCAGGCAATCATAACAATATTGTTTCATTTATCCACCAGATTTCGGCACGCAAAGCCGCTATTGCTGTTGGTGAAAGTGAAAAATGCTTGCAAGGTCAAAATTTTATTGAGGATTCTATTGGGCCTTTTTCATTTAAAATTGCTGCAAATGCATTTTTTCAAACCAACACACATGCAGTTGTTCATTTATATGATACGGTCAAAGCATACGCCAGATTGACACCATCAGATATTGTCTGGGATTTATACTGTGGAACAGGAACAATCGCTATTTGGCTAGCCAATAGGTGTGCATCTGTATGCGGAATAGAATATGTTGCTGATGCGATAGCCAATGCCAAACAAAATTGCAAGGCAAACAATATTAACAATTGCCATTTTGTTTGTGGGGATATGAAAGATCAACTGAAAATTCAAAAAGAGAAACCTGATGTCGTAATTATGGATCCACCACGCGCAGGTACGCATCCAAAAGTAATCGCGCAATTAGTATCCATAAATCCACGACGTATTGTCTATGTCTCCTGTAACCCAACGACTATGGCAAGAGATTTGGGATTGCTCGCCAGTCATTATGCTGTGAGAGAGGTGCAGCCTGTCGATATGTTTCCCCATACATTTCATATCGAGGCTGTTGCACGTCTGGAACGAATAAAATGAAACAACACACACAACCAGAACAAGTCATGCAAACCATTTGCTTTCAATGTATGCGAATTAGAAAAAATGGCGCAGTTTGTGAGCATTGTGGCTATAATTTTGGTCAGTATAAACAAAACCAACAGTTTCTTGATCCTGGTACTATTCTAAAAGAAAAATACCTTCTGGGAATACCGCTTGCCAGTGATGGGTTCAACCATACCTATATGGCTTATGATATGACAACCAATCGTCGCATGGTCGTCAAGGAATATTTTCCTGAAGGGTTATGCAGTCGTGGCGTGGACCGGAGTCATGTCCGACCCAATGCAGATGAGGCGCAAAATGAATTGTTTGTATTTGGAAAAAGAGCATTTTTAAAGGAGTCAATGACCTTATCTGACATTCGCATGCAGCATGTTCTTCATGTGGTCAATTATTTTAGTGAAAACAATACAGCTTATATGGTACTTGATTATATTGATGGAACAGATTTGTCGCGTCATTTGACGATCAGAGGCGGCCGATTGACGCTTCATGAGGCCATTGAAATTATTTTGCCCATTTTATCAACCCTTCATAAATTACACAAAATTAACATTTTTCATTACAATTTGACCCTGGCCAAAATTATGATCGTCCCCCAGGGGTATCCGGTCATACTGGGTTTTGGTCAAACAAAACAAATGCTGGCCAAACAAAGCGCGGCTGTCAGGCACACCATTCAATATACAGAAGCTCCTCCTGAACAATTTGTTTCCAACGCAAAAATCGGTGCGTGGTCTGATGTTTATTCTTGCGGGATACTATTCTATCAGATGATCACAGGAAAGACACCTCCTCCTGCTAAAAAACGATTACAAAAAGATCAGTGGGTACCTGCGTGTCAGGTTCAAGGTGTCAGCATTCCGGTTGAACTAAGTGATGTTATCAACCATGCTGTCACCCTTGACACGAATGAGAGAATTAAAACTGCGCAAGAATTTTCCAAAGCGATCAAGACTAAAATGCCCAGACAAGCAGCCCAAAAAGGGAAACCTTTGCTCTTTTTTTTCATTTCTTTATTCTTTGTTTGCGGGCTTATCGGCTATTATCAATTTTTTTCTTCAAAAAAGGGACAGCCCACGAAAAATGTTTTAAAACGTCCCCTTGTTATAGCATCAGAGCAACAAACTATGCCCCAGACCAGGGATAAAAAAATCTATTCTGACAATACAGAATTGCAACCACAGGATATAACCCGGGTGCAACAAACGATTCATAAAGACCCATTAACCAAAAAGGAACCATTACAAAAAAATATATCTCAAAAAGAGCAATCCTCTCTTCTCGCCCTTCGCATTTGTGGTGATCGAGAATTATGCAGTCAACTTATGCCCTCTCTTGTTCGGGGATTTTGTGAAATTTCACACATTCGCAGTCTGTCTCAACAAACAGGAGAGAATGGTATGATTCAATTGTCTGGCAAACTGAATGATCAAAACTTTCAGTTCAATATTGAATCTGCACAATCGCGTCAGGCTTATGACTGGTTGCAATATGGTCGATGTGATATCTTTGTCTCCGGACAACAAATATTGAAATCAGACTTAAGTAAATCATTGACAAAAACACAAGAAACAGAACTGTGTCCATCAGAATACTTGATTGCTATGGATGGCATTGTCGCAATGGTTCATCCGACAAATCCGGTACAGTATCTTTCGATACAGGAAATTTCAGATATTTTCTCAGGAAAGGTCAAGCAATGGACATATAATGATGGCGCAAAAGACATTCATGTCTATACTCCCAAATCCACATCCGATTTATATGATTTTTTTCAAAATCAATTTTTGAATGGTAAAAAGATTCATGCCACAAAGAAATTTGAACATTTAGATGCCCTATCCAAAAAACTTCATAAAGATCCTTATGGAATCGGTCTATGTTCTCTGCCATTTATTTATGATAATCAACCTCTGGCTATTGCAGACCATGAAATTGATCCAGTAAGACCTGGATATTTCAGTGTATCCATTGATTCCTATCTAATGATCCGCAAAATTTATTTGTATACCATCCTTGTATCTTCACCTGAATTTACATTACCATTTGTGACGTTTGTTCAATCCGATAAAGGTCAATCAATTGTTAAGAAATGTGGTTATGTAGATTGTATGATAAAAGCTCTCGGGTCCCGACGCGAGTTATGGCAAAAACCAGTCAATAAGGCCGTATTTGACAAATTAGTTAAAATCACGAGACAAACACAAAAGCTATCAATGAATTTTTATTTTAATTACAACGATTATCAGCTAACAAAAGAAAGCAGCAAAAAATTGAAACAACTAAAATTATGGTTAAAACGTAAGGCAGGAATGTTAAAAATTTTTGTTATCGGTTATTCTGATAGCAGCGGGGCATATCGTCAAAATTGTTTGGTTGCATTAAAAAGAGCTGAAGTGGTTGCCAGAGAAATGAAAATTAGTGGTATTTATGTTGATGAAATTGTTACTGCGTGTGAAGAGTTTCCAATTGCGAGCAATCAAACTGAAAAAGGACGTTTAAAGAATAGGCGGGTGGAAATTTGGGTTCAAGCAATGCGTATGCCCTGAATGAGTGTTTAAAGTTTCTAAGGAAAGTTCTGAAAATAAGTTCCCCATTTGAAAAAATGTTCATCGGGGTTTTTGTTCTGTAGAGACGTAGCATGCTACGTCTCTACGTGCCAAACGATTATACGTTCAAGAGAAATGGGGAGCTTAATTTTCGAGTATTCCTAAATATGATCTCTATATAATATGTTGACAACGCCTTTATCACCATGATATTTTGGCAAAATGATGAGTTTTTTAAAAGAAAATAGTTGTTACAAAAGGTGGAAGGTAAATATAGGTTACGTTTTAAATATAAATTAACATTATTGAGGAGTAAAAATGCCTTTATCAAAAAATGAAACGTCTGAAGCGCCGAAAAAAATTGCATGTATTGGCGCTGGTTATGTAGGCGGGCCAACAATGGCGATTACTGCATTAAAATGTCCAGAATATATCATTACAGTGGTTGATATCAATAAGAAACGTATCAATGAATGGAATTCTGAGAAGCTGCCTTTTTATGAACCGGGTCTGGATGATATTGTCAAACAAGTTCGAGGAAAAAATTTATTCTTTTCTACCAATGTCAAACAGGCAATTGAAGATAATGATATAATTTTTGTTGCAGTCAATACACCAACGAAAACCTATGGCATTGGAGAAAACATTGCGGCTGATCTTCAGTACTGGGAAGTTATCGCCCGACAAATTCGAGATATAGCTAAAAGTAATAAAATTATTATTGAAAAGAGTACGCTTCCCGTGAAAACAGCTGAAGCAATGGAGACCATATTGAATACAAATGCTGAATACCATTGTGAGGTTTTGTCCAATCCCGAGTTCCTTGCCGAGGGAACTGCGGTAAAAGATTTACTTGACCCTGACCGGGTATTAATAGGCTCTCGCGATACTGATTCTGGCATTCAGGCAAGAGATGAAGTGGTTAAGATATACAGTCACTGGGTACCACCAGATAAAATTATCACAACCAACACTTTCAGTGCAGAATTATCCAAACTGGTCAGCAATGCATTTTTGGCACAGCGCGTGTCATCAATTAATGCGATCGCCAGTGTTTGCGAGGCCACCGGTGCTGATGTTCAGGAGGTTGCAAAAGCTGTTGGGGCGGACTCCCGAATTGGATCAAAGTTTTTACAAGCCAGTGTTGGTTTCGGTGGATCGTGCTTTAGAAAGGATATTTTGAATCTTGTCTATATCTGTCGTATGAATAATCTATATGAAGCTGCTGAATATTTTGAAAATATTGTGAATATGAATAATTATCAACAGTATCGTTTTGTAAAAAATATTCTTAAAGCAATGTTCAATACGCTGGCAGGTAGAACGATATGTATTTATGGTTGTGCCTTCAAAGCGAATACCGATGATGTTCGAGACAGTCCAGCGATACCAGTTGCAAAGGCTTTGATTGAAGAAAAAGCCAATCTGGTCATTTCTGATCCAAAAGCCATTAAAAATATGAAGAAAGTTCTTGGGGGTTTAGAAAATGTTTCCTACGTTGAAGACCCATATGAAGCGGCAACAAATAGTCATGCAATTTTAATTATTACTGAATGGGAACAATATGGCAAACTAAATTATCAAAAAATATATGAGAGCATGGTTAAACCAGCATATCTTTTTGATGGAAGAAATATGGTGGATCGAAAAGCCTGCTACAAAATTGGATTTAATGTACATTCCATTGGTAAATCACCATTAACTCATTAAATTGGCAAGGTTTCTTTCAAGCACATATAATCGATTACATAACAGCTGGGTATATGTACAAGTCCGGAGAAATCTCATAACAAAGTGATTCCTTTTTATTAGAATCAGAATTTACAAAATTTTAAGAATTTACAGAATTAAGAATAGTGTGACATATAACACCTCTAATTTTTTTCTTAATTATGAACATTCATTATTTTTGAAAATTCTGATTCTAAAAAAAGGTACCCATTAATTAA
>Ga0272440_1001532_pt1 | contig 18785 bp, 12 predicted proteins | sample SSMMMBAug17_FD_192440 | JGI IMG/M metagenome (GOLD analysis project Ga0272440, IMG submission 192440) | Marine sediment archaeal communities from Little Sippewissett salt marsh, Falmouth, MA, United States - SSM-MMB-Aug17 | ecosystem: Environmental > Aquatic > Marine > Wetlands > Sediment ...
TGGACGTCCAAGATTGAAATTTAAAAAGTAATTTACAAATATGGTGTTAGTAAAATATTTTATTTCAATATATTGTATTAGTAATTATGTTTTACTAACTTTTACTAACTCAAAACGTCCAAAAAAATACCTTGAATTATAGCAAATATCCGAGGTCTGAAATTAATTTTTTGTATATCGCCTTATTTTAGATTAGATTTGTGTCCAAAAAATTAGCTAAAAAAAGAGCTAAAATTCCGGGGTCTGTAATTAGAAAATTAAGCATCATATAAAAAGAAAATCAACAACACCTTAAAAATATAAAGAATCTGTCTTGACAATGGGGTCCACTATAAATAGACTATTGAAAAAAATAGTATGTCAGTGTTATGTTCAACTATTAAATTAAATAATTTATATTCTGCTCATCAGACAGGCCATAAAAATTATAGCACGGGCGGAAAAACATAAAGCCTTGCAGGTTATCGTTCGAAAAATCGCAAAACGATAATGAAAGATAATCTCCAACATGATGGTAACTCAAAATATTTGGCTTGGTTTTTGTCATAGGCATTGCAAGAAAAACTTTTGGGATTTTGGGATAGTTTAGGAATGCTCGAAAAATAAGTTCCCAATTCCGGGGACACGATCCTCATTAATTTGATAAGTTAGCTTAGGCGCAAACTTATTAAATTAATAAGGTCATGTCCCCGAATTGGGGAACTTATTTTTCGAGCATTCCTTAGAGAAATATCAGAAAAAAAAACAGGGTGTACAGAGCAAACTGTAAGAAAACTGTATCAGGAATTCAAAAAAATACTTGATCAATCAACATCTAAATCAAATTTGCTAATAAGGCTAAAAGCATTGGAAAAAAAGGGAGTGTGATTATCCATTGTTGAAGAATAGGCTGAAAGAGTTAAAAGAAAATGCAGCACATTATACAATGCACAATAAGAGGAAAGATATATCAACCACAACTTTTGCGGTTGACAATTATTTAAAAATTGTCAAAAGAAAATTAAGACAGGTTTAAAGCTTTCGGGACGAAGAAATGACAAGGTTAACATTTCAAGGAATGGCGACAGTGAGAAATTTTGTACCATTTATGTCAGGGGCAAAAAATGCACACAAAAGTCCATTTGAATTAGCCGGCGGTGAAACATATGAATTGCCATGGATTCAAATAATGAATACACACAATGCTTTTTTGTTCACACCAGCTGCTTTTAAAAAAATCAAAACTTGTAGACCTATGCGGTTTTTGTTATTTTAGTACTTAGGAATGCTCGAAAAATAAGTTCCCCAATTCCGGGGACACGATCCTCATTAATTTGATAAGGTCATGTCCCCGGAATTGGGGAACTTATTTTTCGAGCATTCCTTACCTATTAAATCAGAGAACTATAAAAGGATTTAAAAAAATGAAATATATTATGTATTTATTAATTTTTTGCCTAATGAATTCGAATTCTTTCGCTGATTGTCTATTTCGAGTAAGAGTAAGTGATTATGCACCATTATATTTCCAAGACAAAAATGGTAAATGGACAGGATTAGACGTTGAGCTGGCAGATGCCTTGTTCAATGAAATGAGTTGCCGCTCCTTATATGAAATAGTACCTTGGAAAAGATCTCTTATGGAATTAAAACGCGGCAATTTGGATATGATGATGACCTTGTCCATAACTGAAGAACGCAAAAAATTTTTAAATTTTTTGGGTCCAATACGTGATGAAATAATTGCCTTGGCAGTATCAGACAATTCTGATTATCACATAAACTCACTTGAAGATTTTAAAAAATTTCCAGGAAAGATAGGTATTCAAATGGGATCGTTTTATGGTGATGCATTCGATACAAAATATAAAAACGACAAAAATTTTGCCAATAAGTTTTATGCCTTAGCAAACGATAAACAAAATATTTATCGTTTAAAGGCTAACCGAATTTTTGGTTTCTTTGGTGATCGCTATAACTTAGCATACAAAATAGCAAATGATGATGCCTTTAAAGGAATTAAAATCCATCCCTTTTTCATTAATCAGGCTTTTGTCTATTTTGGTTTTAGCAAAAAATCTGTTTCAAAAGAAATGTTCAACAGAATTCAGAAAGCATTTGATCAAGCCAAGCTAAAAGGGAAATTTGAAAAAATTTTGCAAAAATATAGATAGGCTTCAATTTTAGTATGATATAATTGCCCCTCATTAGGCGTATAACTGCTATTAATATTGACTTTTTAAGGCTTCCACAAAGGTCAACCTTTATTTTCAGGTGTGGAATTTAACACTTTGCTCGAGATCAAAGCTTAAACCGAGCCATCAATTCTTGCAGCTGTTTTGACATAACATTTAATTCATCTGCTCTATTCTTAACTTTTCCACTATTTTCTGCAATATCATCACTTGCGGTGCTTATGTCAGTTGTTTCTTTATTAAAAGATTTTGTTATTTTTAAAGTTTGCGCAGCATAATTTGCAACATCTTTAATGCCAATAGATGCTTCAGCAATATTTACAGATATGTCTTTTGTGGCAGATGCCTGTTGATCAATAGATGTCGCTATTATAGAAACTGTTTCATCAATAGTATTGATAATATCAGAAACATCTTTGATTTCAGAAACCGATGTGTTGGTGGCCTGATGAATGGTTTCTATTTGATTTTTTATTTCTTGTGTGGCTCTGGAGGTTTGATTGGCAAGTTCCTTAATTTCACTGGCTACCACGGTAAATCCTTTGCCCGCTTCCCCAGCACGAGCAGCTTCAATTGTTGCATTCAATGCCAAAAGATTGGTTTGTTCGGATATTTCAGTAATGGTATCTGCAAATTGGGTAATGCGAATAGCAACATCTCCCAAGGTCGAAACATTTGATGATGCCTTTTCTGATTTTTTCACAGCATCATTGGTAACCGTTCTCGCCTGAACCGTATGCTTTGATAGTTCATTCACTGTCACTGTCATTTTTTCTGTTGATGATGCTATTGTGCTCATATTGACTGACGCCTGTTCACTGGAGCTGGCAACAGATTCCATTGAATGATTCATTTCTTCAGAATCTTTTTTCATGAGTTTTGATTTTTCAGCAGTGGCATCGGTTCGTTGGATCATGATACTTGAAATTTCAGTTAATTCAATGGATGATTTTGATAGTGTTTCTATATTATCTTTTATCTCAGAAAGCATTCGCGCCTGGTTTTCTGTCATATTGTTTAACGCTTTACTCATGTCACCAATTTCATCATTTTGATCAACAGAAAGGCGAGCAGTCACATCTCCGCTTGCCACTGCTTGTGAAAAGACAAGTACTTTTTCAATAGGCGCTATAATAAATTTTGAAATGATGACATAACTAATAGCCCCCCAAACAACTAACATAAAAAGTATCAGTGCTAGAATTGTATAATTAAGAGACATGATTTGTTGATCACAGGCTTGCTTATCAAATGCATAGGCCATTACACCAATTTGTTTGGATCGATAGTCTGTGACTGGAAAATAGCCGATTGTGTATTTTCCGGTTTGATCTAAAAAAAATTGTCTTTTTCCTTTTTCCAAAAAATTTAATTTAATATGAGATTTTCCGACCTGATCACCTGTGCCATAAACAAAAACAAAACGGTTATTTAACACAGGATATTTTTTAGGATCATCCATGCGGGTTGTGATTGATAATAAGTCAGCATTCATATATAGAAAAAGACTTTCAGGCTGGTTAATTTTTTTAGTGATCGCATTATCCATGACAGGTTTGAAGTCCATTAAAACCTCAACTGAACCCAACATTTTACCACTTTCATTCTTAACCGGTGCCAATCCTCGAATAACAAATCCACCACGTCCTAATTCTATACCGCTTTTTGATTGGCCAGTCTGGTTAACATCAAGGACTGTTTGCCGAAAGCTTGAGATATCATCGGAAATATCTTTCCATACGCCTTTCACTTTTTTTTGCTTGTCTCGCCATATGCGAAGTAAACTCCTACCATTGGATAAGTGGAAATGTAATTTAAATTTTCCAGTATGTTCAAGACTTTCAAATCCTCTCACATGTGCTTTTAAAGCATTTCTAAGCAAAATGCGAGCTTCCTGTGCTTTAGGATTTTCAGGGTCGTTAATATCGCCAGATATGGCTATTTCAAAAGCTTTAATCACAACAGGTAGTCTTGAAAAAATAGCTGCATTTTCCAATTGCATTTTACCGGCAAACAAAATTGACGATTGAACACGATTGGCTTTATCATTAACAATATTTCCAAAATTATTATTTTTCAGATTTGATAACATTGCATTGATTAACACAAAACCAATCAAGCATAAGACAAATACTGAGATAATCATCGGAACAAAAATTTTTGATCGAATATTCATGGGCTTTCCTTTGCTAATGCAACCATCAGGTGCAAATGAACTATAAAAAACAATAAAGCATGGGTGCAACACAAAAAAGTTGCACAATATTTTATGATTTTATTGCATTTCTTAGCCCTGAAAGGGCGTTAAATAACAGCCCAGGGCAACGCCCTGGGTAAAAATTAATGAGGTTTAGCCCTGGAAGGGCGTTACATAATACATGAAAAGGTTGTAATATGTGCCGCCCTTTCAGGGCTAAATATAAACACATGTAACCCAGGGCGTTGCCCTGGGCTGTTATTTAACGCCCTTTCAGGGCTAAGAAAAAAAGTGCAACTTTTTTGTGTTGCACCCATAAAGCATTATACCATTTTTTATTGATATCACACAACTTAAAAATTGTCTATATACTTATTTTATTTAATTAAATTATGTTTTGACACTTAGGAATGCTCTGAAAATAAATGCCCAATTCTTCATTTACATTTTCGGTTCTTGTTTGTAGAGACAAGGCATGCCTTGTCTCTACGACCTATAGCCACGAAACTTACAATTATAAATGGGGACTTATTTTTCGAGCATTCCTTAATAAAAATTTTTTTCAGTATTTATTTTTGTTATTTCCTTTTTTTTTGGTATGATATATACATAAAAGATAACCTATTAATTCTATTATAAAATTGGGGGGCTTTTTATGTCTTTATCAAATTTTAACCTTAAATTTCGCATGATGATTATCATCTCAAGCGTTGCATTTATTGCTTTTTCAATTACAGTTTGTATTGTTACTATTATGACAAGCTCAATGACTGAAAAAGAAGCCATTGAAAAAACTCAAGAAATGGCCATTCGTTATGCAAACCAGATTAAATTGCAAATTGAAGAGAGCATAGGAATATCCAGAACTCTGGCACGTACATTTGAAGCAATGAAAGAATCAAAGGAAATCCCCAATCGAAATACATTGGATCATATTCTTAAGCACATTTTAGAAGAGAATCCTCTTTTAATTGGTGTATGGACATGTTGGGAACCTGATGCGCTTGATGGTAAGGATGCTGAGTATATTGGCAAACCCGGCCATGATAAAACAGGACGTTATATCCCTTACTGGAATCAAGGTGGTGGAAAAACAATTGTCGAGCCATTAATCGATTATGACAAAGATGGTCCTGGAGATTATTATCAAATTTCTCTGAAAACCGGTCAAGAAAGTATTTTGGATCCATATTTGTATCCAATAGCCGGTAAAGAGGTTTTAATCACCAGTCTTGTCGCACCTATTAAATATAAAGGTAAAACAGTTGGTGTTGCCGGTGTGGATATTACATTGGATCGTTTTAATGAACTCATCAATAAAAACAAACCTTACGATACAGGGTATTCATTTCTGGTATCCAATACAGGGCAGTTCGTTGCACACCCATCATTGACTGGCAAAAATATTAAAGATTATTCAAAAGATAAATCCGTATTAGATGCCATTAAAAATGGAGAATCAACAAGTGAAATCAGGCGATTAGACCTCACAAACGAAAAAGCCTATGTCTATTTTTCTCCAATCACTATTGGTCAAACTACGACCCCTTGGAGTTTTTCCATTTGTGCCCCCTATAACAAAATTTTTGAAAAAACATACCATATCATACTCATGACGATTCTAACCAGTTGTATCGCCTTAATTCTTCTTTCACTTGTGGTCTTTTATATATCGAAAAGAATTGCTGACCCACTGTGGCTCATGACTGAACAACTTCAAGATACTGCCAACAATTTGGATAATAATGCCAATGATATACTGTCTGTCAGTAAAGAACTGACTGAAAAATCAGGTGCTCAGGTCTCTTCAATAGAACAAACCTCTTCATCACTTGAAGAAATCGCTTCAATGACAAATAATAATGCGGATAATGCACGTCAGACAAATGAATTGATGCGAGATACCAATCAGGTAATGGATCAAACCAACAAATCCATGAATGAATTGAATACCTCAATGGAAGAAATATCTAAAGCCAGTGAAGAAACATCAAAAATTATCAAAACAATTGATGAAATTGCATTTCAAACCAATTTGCTGGCACTAAATGCTGCTGTTGAAGCTGCTCGTGCAGGTGAAGCTGGTGCTGGTTTCGCTGTTGTTGCAGATGAAGTTCGTAGTCTGGCCATGCGTTCTGCAGAAGCTGCACGGAACACGGCAACATTGATTGAAGACACTGTGAAAAAAGTTAAAAATGGTGTCAAGCTCGTTACAAATACCAATGAAGGATTTGGTAAGGTAGGAGACAGCGGCATTAAGGTCGGACAACTGGTGCAAGAAATTGATGATGCTTCTAAAGAGCAATCTCTGGGAATTGAACAAATCAATCAAGCCATTCAAACCATTGATCAGAACGTTCAGGAAACATCTAATGGCGCTGAACATGTTGCATCGTCTGCATCAGAAATGACAATCAAAGCGGACGAGTTAAAATCAATTATTCACAAATTGAGTGAATTAGTTGAAGGAAACAGATCCTAAGAACAAATGAAAAATAAGTTCCCCATTTACAATGGTACGTTTCGTGGCTATAGATCGTAGAAACAAGGCATGCCTTGTCTCTACAAACAAGAACCGAAAATGTAAAATAAGAATGGGAAATTCTTTTCAGAGCACTCCTTAGTAATTCCTGTTGAATATTATAGAGAGACATAGTAAATCATATTTAAGATTTAACCTTAGGAATGCTCGAAAAATAAGTTCCCCAATTCCGGGGACATGATCGTGTCCCCGGAATTGGGGAACTTATTTTTCGAGCATTCCTTAACAAACAGGAGAAAATATGACCATTCAACAAAATGATATTAAAGAATTGGGACAATTAACTGTTCTTGATCAAAACAATCAAGCGGTTGTGTTGAACAATTTATGGAAAGATGAAAAAACAGTGCTGGTCTTTGTACGACATTTTGGATGACTTCTTTGTCGACACCAGGTGGTGGACATAAATGAAAAAATGAATCAATTCAATGAAAATAATACTCGTGTCGTTGTCATCGGAAATGGACAACCCAATTTCATCGAAGCTTTTCGAAATGATACCGGTTATCAGGGAGATTTATACACAGACCCTTCTCTCAAAACTTATGAATTGCTAAAATTTAAAAAAAGTGTTTCTTCGCTTTTTGGTTTTAAAACCATAAAAAATTATTTCCGCGCTTTTTCAAGTGGCCATGCTCAAAAAGGCATACAGGGAAACGCTTTTCAACAAGGGGGCGTCGTTGTTATTCATCCTGTTGATAATCCTGTTTATGTGCATATTAACAGTGAAGCTGGTGATCACGCACCATTGGATGAAATTCTCAAAGCATGCGAATAATATAATCTCATCAATTCATGGAATATATAAGGATGTATGGTTGGACAGGTAAAATAGCCATTATCAATATTTCAAATCTCACCATAGATATTGAAAAGCCCTCACAGGAGGTTTACACAAAATGGATCGGTGGTCGAGGTTTGGCAGGTTTTTTTTTGCGACCTTCTATTACTTTAGAGTGGAATCATCCTGATATGCCGCTATGCGTGTTTACCGGTCCTCTAACAGCAACATCGTCCCCAACTTCTGGCCGAGTAACTGTTATGTCTCGCTCACCTTTAACAGGAACAATCGGCGATAGTTCTGTTGGCGGTAGTTTTGGACGACAGCTAAAACGTGCTGGATGGGATGGGATCGTTATTTTCGGAAAAAGTGAACAACTGTGTGGAATTGAAATTTTAGATAACAAAATTTCAATTATGCCAGCCACTCACTTAAAAGGTCTGAGAAATTCACAAGTAAATGATGCATTAAAAGCAAAAGGCGCAATCGCCTGTATCGGTCCTGCGGCTGAAAATGGTGTTCGTTTCTCCAATCTGATGGTAGACAGACATCATTCAGCTGGCCGAAATGGATTGGGATTAATATTTAGTTCTAAAAATATTAAATACATTACAGTCTCAGGTAATCATCGAACCCCAATATTTGATACAGAAGCTTTAAAAAAAGCCAGGGCTGATGCTCTTAGACTGGTGGCTGCATCGCCTGTACTTTCTGGTGAACAAGGACTGATGCATTATGGAACAGGTGCATTGTTCGATCTTATGCATGTTCGCCGAATGATGCCTACTGCTAATTTTCGAAAAACATACTTTGAATCTGCTAAACATTTAAATGCCTGGAACTATCGTAAAAACTATCCCAGCGAACAATCTGGATGTAAAGGCTGTCATATACGATGTAAACGCAAACAGGTCAACAGTAATGCCGTTTTACCAGAATTTGAAACCATGTCACATTTTAGTGCACTTTCTGAAAATACAGACATTCATACCATTGTAAGTGCGAACCATCTGTGCAATGAACTCGGAATGGATACCATTTCTGCCGCAGCAACACTTTCAGCTTATGCTGAATATTTAAAAAAGCCCATTAGCCCCCAAAAGATGCTTTCATTATTAGAAGACATTGCCTTTAAAAGAGATGTTGGCCAATTGTTAGCTGATGGGTCATCAACTTTCTGTAAAAATAATCATCTCAATTGTTCCATGTCTGTTAAATCGCAAGAGTTACCGGCATATGATCCTCGAGGTGCTTATGGGATGGCATTGGCCTATGCGACATCAACTCGTGGCGGATGCCACTTGAGAGCATATCCAATCAGCCATGAAATATTACGAAAACCATCCGCTACCGACCGATTTTCATGGAGCGGAAAAGCCAGGATGATTAAATTATCAGAAGATGCTTTTGCAGTTGTCGATTCGTTAATTGCGTGCAAATTTATATTTTTTGCAGCCAGTCTTGAAGAATATGCGCAGATATATTCTTCAGTCACTGGCATTCAGGCCAATACCAGTGATCTTCAAAAAACCGGCGAACGAATTATATATCATGAGCGTATGATGAATGCTTTAAATGGATTTTGTGCTGCACACGATGATCTACCCGATCGATTTTTTGAGGAGCCTGGAAGTAGTGGACATGGAATTGACATCCCTCCATTATCTCGATCTGATTTTTTAGAAACCAGAAAAAAATATTATCGCATTAGAGGCTTGACTGAAAATGCTTTGCCCACACAAGAAAAGGCGGGAGAATTAGGCCTTGATTATAAAAATGGATAATAGAACATGGTCACGATTACAACGTATTGAAATACTTTTAATAATGCAAAGTCTATTATTTAGAGCGGTAAAACCCTGTTCATCACGCTGTTAAATGTCGATAAATCACTGGGAGTTTATCTGGCAATTCTCGAATATCCTGAATAATCGTATGTTTTCCTTTTCCATATAAACTATCAAACGATTCTGTTGCCTGAGTGTTTACAGTAATACCATGAACATGAACACCAGAAGCTCTTGCTTCACGTATAGCCAATCGTGTATCTGCAATCGCATAATCATTCTTATAATTTAAATCGTTGGGTAAGCCATCACTTAAAATGATCAATAAACGTACTTTTGAAGACATTTTCAACACCTGGGCAGTTGAATGTCTTACCGCAGCGCCCATTCGTGTGCTTCTTTTTGGTGTTAATGCACTGATTCGGCGTTGAATATCTGATGACATTTGAGAATCAAACGATTTTACCTGAAAAAAATCTACACATTGCCTTCCTAAACCTGAAAAAGCTGCAATGGCAAATCGGTCACCAGATCTTTCTAATGCCTCGCAAAAAAGAACAATGGCTTCTTTTTCAACTTGAAGAACCCGTTGATGAGACTGAGGAATTCGGTAGCCTGTTGATCGTGAAAGATCAATGAGTAAAAACACAGAGACATCACGTTGTTGTTTGATATGTTTGATATATAAACGATCTGAAGGCGTCTGTTTGATTTTTCGATCAACGGCATATGTAATTAATGATCGATAGTCAAACTCATCACCTTCAAGCCATCCCCTTAAAAACATCATTCCTTGAGGACGCAATAGCTCAAAACTTCTGCGAATTCGTTTTAATAAGCCAGAATAGCGCTTGAGCGTTAATTGATAAAAGTATACCCCCTGATTTTTGGGTTCTATTGATTTACAATAAACGCGTGTGTATGAGGGAAGATAATCACTAATATGATAATCCCATTCTTTATAAGAAAAAAAAGGATCATTGCTGGTAGGTGTATTTTCAGAAATTGTTTTATCGGATTTTTCAAATAATTGATCCAGTTCAGAATCATCCATATCTAAAGTTTTACCCGTCCTCTGTTTGTAAAGACGCCTGAGATCTCGTATGGTGAGAATGCCATCTTTCTCAGTAAGGCGGTTTCGAATATCAGATTGATAAATTGGAATTTCCATTTCACGAAGTTTTTGACGAATAACTTTTGCCCGGATATCCATGGATTTATGAGCTGCATAAAAAAGCTTAATATTGATTTTTCTACCAAAAGGCGGTTTTAGCTTTGTATAGTCAATTGATTCTTTTTTAAACCAACGATGCAGGATCGGAAAAATTCGATAAACCACAGCAGCAGAATGTTCAACATTTGATTCAGGAGTAATGCCATCAAGAATCATATGTATAATCTCATCCAAATTTTCATATACAATCATGCATTGTTTGGGGGTCATATTCAAGGCGACTCGTGCATAAAGATAAAACAATGGAGACGACGTTTGACTTGATTTAATGATCCGAATGGTTTCTTTTTGAATTAATGGAAGGCTGTGGCGAATCATACCTGGATATTGTTTCAATAGACATAGGCGAATTCTTCCTTGTTCAACAATGTTAAATAAATCTTCTGCCATTGATGGATGCTGAAACAAAGAAAAAAAATAAGCAGGATCAGAAGTAACCAAATCTTGATGTTTCGACAGTTCAGGCTTTTTTATTCGATTTAAAACTTTTTCCAAATCAAAATCAAAGGTATTAAATTCACACAAACCAGCTTCAAAGCGAATCAAAGATTTATAAATTTTTGTGTTATCCCTTTTGTTGGAAAAAACACCCATTTCATCAGGTAAATAAATATTTTTTCCATCGGTACAAACTGTCATTGGGTCAATATTCTCTGATGAAATGTCTGAAATGGGTCGAATTTGTAAACGTAAGCCTGTTCGAGCCTGGGCGTAATGAACCAGTGGTTGAATAATTTGTGATAACGCAACGACGGATTGCAATTGACGATATTTATCCTGAGCCAGTTCAGAATTCAAGCTAAGAAAAAGGTGACCTTTTTCAGGATTTTTTTCATATCGTTCAATGGCTATATCAATAAATATGGTTAACGCGGATTCTGATAAAACATTCAGTCCTTGATGCATGCCTTTTAAAAAGGAATCTGCCCATTTAGGATAAATTGACACCAGTTTAATAAACTGTTGAATTTGATAGGAACGACGATCGTTATGCATAGCAGAGCAACATTCAGGAATGACTTTTGATAGCATCTGTGATTCCTGAAAACTTAATTCATGAGAAAAAGCATGAGACAGTAATTGAAGATATTGTTTGGCACATAAAATATCGGTTTCATCTAACAAACGGCATAACAGGTTCAAGGGTTCTGTTAGTGTATGTGTGCCCTGTCTCCTCAATAATTCAATAAGATCCAAAAAAACATCCAAAAAATCTTGCTCACGAACAAGAAAAGTACGATACAGGCATTTGGCCATTGTCATGCCTTGAATGGAACCATACTGAGCAAACCTTTTGACCTCCTGGATGTATCGTTGATAATCAGAGTATTGATCCATAAGACACAGGCAACCTTCAGAAACATAGCCCGCAAATCTTCTATCTAACTTTCCAGCCCATTCCACATAATCACCAAAAGATGTTAGGTCTTTATCTGACAAAGAATGAGGCCGGTTCAGTCTGGCTTTAAGAGGTTCCGAAATTTCCGGAACCCATCGAATAATGGTTTGGATGGTCTTTTTCAGAGGTGTAAGATCGGTCATATTATTTGCTTAAAAGATATCCTCAATAAGATCGTTGAGTGTTTCCTGTAACGTATCATCATCTGTCAAGGGTAAGCATATTGCTGTTTTGCAGGCATCAATTATCGGAATATCTCGATTAATAAGCTTGGCTGCATAAATGAGCAATCTGGTGCTGGCGCCTTCAGATAATCCATGTTCACGGATATTTCTGATTTTGGTTGCCAATGTTACCAGTTGACTGGCTGCTTTTTCATCGATGTCACCTTCATGAGCAACGATTTGGGTTTCTAAATCAGGTGATGGATAATTCATATTAATGGATACAAATCGTTGTCGCGTACTTTGTTTGAGATCTTTTAAAACGGATTGGTATCCAGGGTTATAAGATACAACAATGAGAAAATCCTTATGAGCAGGTAAAACCTCGCCTTTTTTATCAATATTGAGTGTCCGGCGATCATCAGCCAGCGGATGAATAACGACAGTAGTATCTTTACGCGCTTCAACAACTTCATCCAGATAGCAAATGGCACCAATTCGAACAGCTGTTGTTAAAGGTCCATCTTGCCAGACAGTTTCATCTCCATTAAGTAAATAACGCCCAATCAGATCAGAAGCAAATAAATCTTCATGGCAAGATACTGTTATTAAAGGTTTTTTCATTATATAGGCCATTGATTCAATAAAACGTGTTTTGCCACATCCGGTAGGCCCTTTAAGCATTAAAGGTAAACGAGCATTATAAGCTGCTTTGAAAATATCTATTTCATTGCCGCCTGGAAGATAGTAAGGCTCTTCTGAAATCATGAATTCATTTTTGTTCGACATTATTTGACAATCCTTTTTTGTTTAGATGTGGAATATTTACCAAAAGTACTCCATAAATCAATAGAAATTTTTTGAATAAACAGACCTCGGAACAATATTTTTTATAATGCTTGTCAGCAGCTTAAAGAATGCTTGAGGATGGCATCCCATTAGTTGTCATCTCGAATATCTTACAAAAAAACAGGCTTGTAGTGCCTGTAAAGTGAAAGAAATCTATCAAGAATTTGTTTGCATATCCGATTTTGTCGATGACCTCAAGCCACATAACGATTAAGCCCCAATATTTCTCATACAATTCAAGGGACTTCATGACCAAAAATCACTCTAACTTGTGGGTATTTATTTGCAAAGTCAATCATATTTTCAAGACTTCGTTGTGCTACAGCTTTGTTATAACTCCCAAAACCAGGTCCTACTGCCTTTTCAAATCCTATTTTTATATCGCAAGCGTCTCCTGTTAACAAAATAGAATTTTCTTTACCATTTATTAAATAACTGACGTGACCTATTCGATGTCCTGGGGTATAAATTGCCCAAAATGAACCATCTCCAAAAATATCAGCACAAGGACCGAGAGGTGGTATATGTTGAACCTTCCCGAAATCTATTTCTAAAATTGTATCTACGCCAGTAAAATGATTTTGGTAAAATAATGGGCCAAAGCTATGATATGGTTCAGATTTACCAACAACTATTGGAATATCCTTTGGGAGGTGTTGCATGCCAGCCACGTGATCTATATGCAAATGTGTAAAAAAAATCCCTTTTAAATCAACTTTTTTTTCAGAAAGTTGGGTTTCTATATCCTGCCCTTTTTCTTGAAAACTATCTAAAGGCCATAAAATTTTACGCAATAATCCCTGTATATTTCCATGAGTATCATTTTGAAAGGATCTGTCTAATCCAGCGTCAACTAAATAGTCGCCTTGAATAGAATGTCGTATTAAATGGCAGTAAACAGGAACACGTATTTTCTCTTTTTTTAATTTTTTTGCATTTGGATGCCCCATATTTAAAAAAAAACAATTGTGTATAAATAGCTGACCAGTAGTGATAATTTCATTTTTTATGTCTTGAGGATTCGACAAAATTTCATCCCAATCTTTATAGGATGTTTCTGGTAGATTAAATATTTCTCTTTTGGGTTTATGCATCGGTATTTTCTCCGGTTTTTATAAGTCAATCATCATAGCAGATTTCTTTTCTCTTCGCGCGTCAACCATTTCTCCAAAAATTTTATTCAAAACATCAGCTAATTGATTTTTTGTGTATGGTTTGGGGACAACCCCACAAAATCCATAATCTTCATAATTTGACATAATGGGATCATTGGAATAACCGCTGGATACAATGGCTTTCACTTTGGGGTCTATTTTAAGCAATTCAGAAATTGTTTTTATACCGCCCATTCCTCCTGGAACTGTAAGATCGAGTATAACCAGAACAAATGGATTCTGGCCTTGGTAGGCTTTATGATATTTTTCAATTGCTTCGGCGCCATCCAACGCAAAATCAGGTTGATAACCCAACTTCGTTAGCATTCTATCTGCCATTTTTAATATGGGTTCCTGGTCGTCCATGATTAAAATTTTGCCTTTACCTTGATGGGTAACTTGCTCATCAGCGAATGTTTTTTCAATGCCTTTGGATGATGCTATCAGGTAAATGTGAAAAACAGTTCCTTTATCAAGTTCTGAATAAACTGTTATATGCCCTTCATGCTTTTTTATGATTGAATATGCTGTAGCAAGGCCAAGTCCACTTCCTTGCTGTTTGGTAGTGAAAAAGGGATCGAATATATTTGGAATATGTTTTTCAGAAATGCCCATTCCTTCATCTTCAACCGTAATTTTTATATATTGCCCTTCAAATAATGGAAAAATCTCATTTGCTTTAATATACATATTTTCTGTTCGAATGCTAATTCTGCCTCCATTTGGCATCGCCTGATTTGCGTTTAGCACTAAATTGCCGATAACCTGACTTAATTGTCCCTTATCAACTTCACATGGCCATAGACCACTATATAAATCGAAACTACATTTAGATTTCGCTCCTCTCAACATAAAATTTGCTGATTCAACAACTAACTCGTTAAGATCAGCAGGCTCTTTTATAGGCGTGCCACCTTTTGAAAATGTAAGCAGCTGTTTAGTCAGTTTCTTAGCTTGGTTGGAACCATTTTGAATATCTGACAAAACGTCATAAAGCTCACTTTGGGGATCAATCATTGAAAGTGCATAGCTTAAATTGCCAGTTATTACAGCGCATATATTATTAAAATCATGAGCAATACCACCTGCAAGTGTTCCGATGGCCTCCAATTTTTGTGTCTGTTGGAGTTGCTTTTCATATTTCTTTCGTTCAGTAATATCTTGAACAACTGTAGCAAATTGATTTTTTTCGGGCGAAAAAGCAGATATAACAAAATGTTTATCCATCGGTTCAAAATATATTTCTAACGTAGTAGATTCTCCAGTTTCGGCAACTTTAGCATAAGTCTCCAAATAAGGGGCTTGACCCGTCTCATATAGATGTGAAGCAGTCGCTCCCATCGCATCTTCTTTCTTGATTCCCGTCAATTCCTCATACTTTGGATTTATATCTAATATTTTATAATCAATTGGTTCATTTTTATTATAAATAATTTCATGCAAACATATTCCGTCGTTGATTGAGTTAAAAAGGCTTTTATATTTTTTCTCATTACGAATCAGTTTTTCTTCGATCTTTTTACGTTCGCTGATATCCTGAGCAGTTCCTTGTGCACCTAATACATGACCTTGTTCATTTTGATATACTTTTGAGTTGAACATCAAATGAACCGGATTCCCATCTTTTTTACGATGAGTTGTCTCATATTCGCTGACGAAACGAGTTTCTTTCAAGAGGGATTTGAATTGTCGCATATCCCTCTCTGCTATCTTTTCATCCATAAAATCAGTAAATGGCCTCCCAAGCATTTCGTTTGCATGATAGCCGAAAATCCTTTCACAAGCATTGTTCAAGTAAACATAACACCCCTTTTCATCACAACGCCAGATCAAATCGTGTGCTGTCTCTACAAGGTCATTGTATAGTTGCTGGCTTTTTCTCAAAGAACTCTCGGCCTGTTTTATTTCTGTAATATCTCTTACAATTCCTGTGATCCCGATGACTTTTTCATCTTTATCCCGCAGAGGCATCTGAATTGTATGAAAAGTATATGTTTTTCCATTAATGACTAATGTCCGTATTTCGCTGACATTTTCACCTCTTAACGTACGTTGATCCACCTCTTTGATAATCGTTGCTTCCTCTGCCCCAAATAGATCTTCAGGACGTTTCCCAAGCAAATCTATTTCATTACAACCTAACAATTTGGCCATTGCAGGGTTCACGAAAGTATAATTTCGATCCAGATCTTTACAAAAAATGGAATCTAATGCCGTGCTTGTAATGGTTCGCAGCTTGGCCTCACTATTAATTAATTCGATCTCTTTTTGCTTCCGCTCTGTGGTTACCTGAAAGTATACAATGATACCAAATTGATGTGGATAGACTCTAACTTCATACCAATTTTGATAAGGTTGTGTATCAAAATATGTTTCAAAAGTTAGCATTTTTTTTTCCTTAACAGCTAATGTATATTTTTCTTCAAAAGTTGATCCTTTAGCTTCAGGAAAAGTTTCAAATAGATTGGAGCCAAGAATGTCCTGGCGTTTTCTGCCTAACAAAAGTTCAGCAGAATCATTAAAAAAAATAACTTCTAATTCGTTGTTCAAAATAAAAAAGCCATCGCTGATACTATTTAAAATCCGGTTGAAGGTATTTTCTTTTTCCTGGAGTTCTTTTTTTAAACGAGAAATATCTTTTTCAAGATCTTCATATGTATGTTTTTCATTCATAATAAACCCGAAATTGGATTTTCTTTTTATATTATTGTTCGTGGAAGGTAAAACATTCTTGCCAACGTATTGTCTCCACTTTGTTTTCATTTTTGTCAACATGTCTTATATACTATTTTGATAATTGACTCAAGCCACATAATGTCAAAGCTCACAAACGGCAAAAGCGAAAAAGGAGTATATTTTGAAATGATAACGTTCTTTAACCAATAATAAATTGCCAACAGGAAAAAACGTGCTTGCTTTTGAAGCGCAGTGGAATTAATACCTTAAAATTAAAAGAAATCTGTCTTGACAATATTTTATGATTTTATTGCATTTCTTAGCCCTGAAAGGGCGTTAAATACCAGCCCAGGGCAACGCCCTGGGTAAAAATTAATGAGGTTTAGCCCTGAAAGGCATGCGCGTCAAGCTAACCCTCAACGACAATTATAATTACCCACTGACGACAATTATAAATGCACACAAAAAAGTTGATCATTTTGTTATCCATCAAAAATATTATATTAAAAAATTAATTAGATTTGCAGTATATTATTACCCTAACTAAAAAAGGAGGGTGATAATATGGGTGGAAAAATAACTGATCAACAAGTGAGGAAACTGATGGAAGAAATGAGTAAAACACAGAACAAATGTTTCTCTGCTATGAAAGCTGGAATGAACAGGCGAACAGCATCCAAATATTTAGAATTAGGGCGATTACCTTCAGAATTGCCACCAAAGAATCGTGTGTGGAAAACCAGGGCTAATCCATTTAATGAACATTGGCCAGAAATTGAACAATGGCTTAAAATTTCCCCTGAACTTGAAGCTAAATTTATTTTCGAACTTCTATGTGAAAAGTATCCAGAAACATATCAAGAAGGGCAACTTAGAACTCTGCAGAGACATATCAAGCAATGGAAAGCGATTGAAGGCCCTGATAAAGAAGTTTTTTTTAGTCAGAAGCATTATCCAGGAAAAATAATGGAAACAGATTTTACATACATGAATTCTCTTCGAGTAACCATCCAAGGTCAAGAATTCAAACATATGTTTTGTCATTGTGTGTTGACATATTCAAACTGGGAATGGGGACGCATTTGTTTTTCAGAATCGTATGAAGCTATTAAGCAGGGTGTCCAATCTTCATTATTAAAATTAGGACGTGTTCCTGAAAAACACCGAACAGATGGAACAACAGCAGCAACTCACAGTATTGGGAAGGGCAAAAAGGGTAAACGTGATTTTAATGAGAACTATAAAGAAATGATGGATCATTTCGGTATGAAACCAGAAATGGTGAATGACCCCAACCATAATGCAGATGTTGAATCCTCTCACAATGCTTTAAAAAACAGAATAAATCAATATTTGGAATTTCGTATCAGCCGAGATTTTGATAGTCGCGAAGAGTATGAAGGATTTATATTTAAAATTATGGAAAAAGCTAATAAGCTCAGAAGTAAAAGATTGAAAGAAGAACTTTCTGTAATGAAAGAATTACCTGTAAATCGATTGTCATTATACACAGAGAGCAAAGAAAAAGTAAGACTGAGTAGTACTATCAGTGTAAAAAGGAATGTCTATTCTGTACCATCCCGCCTTATAGGAGAAACAGTTATAGTAAGGGTTTATGAAGAAAAAATCCAAATTTTATACGCTGGTAAAGTTCAATTAGAAATAGAAAGGCTAACAGGAAGAGGTGATAAATGTATTAATTATAGGCATATTATTTGGAGTCTAATGAAAAAACCAGGTGCATTTGAAAATTATAAATATAAGGAAGAGCTTTTCCCAACTATAATTTTTAGAAAATCCTATGATGCGTTAAAAGCATCCCATAGCC
>Ga0272440_1001533_pt1 | contig 18784 bp, 7 predicted proteins | sample SSMMMBAug17_FD_192440 | JGI IMG/M metagenome (GOLD analysis project Ga0272440, IMG submission 192440) | Marine sediment archaeal communities from Little Sippewissett salt marsh, Falmouth, MA, United States - SSM-MMB-Aug17 | ecosystem: Environmental > Aquatic > Marine > Wetlands > Sediment ...
AGTTCATTTTCAACCCATTACGACCAATAAAGTATAAGAAGCAGGCGGATGTCTTTTGCAAGAATTTTGGAGCGGACACCCTAAAAATGGGAGCGGAAGAATTTTTGGAAAATTCATCCGCCTGCTTCTTATACTTTACTTTGTACTTACTACTCGTTTTCTTCGATTTACGTAACTTAATAAAATTAATTCTGTGCAAATTTACATGGATTTTTGATCATGGTAAATTAGCTACGAACCTTATATTCCATAACGTTGCTGTATATTTCATTTTGAGAAGTTCGGATATAACCTTTATTTTGATATTTGACGCTACAAAATAATTTTTACAATTTTTTTCTTCAAAATATCAACCGCCCAGCTTTCAAAAACAACAGTTCTCGTTCCTGTTGACACGTTGTCATGCGATTTTAAAGGAATACATTGGGTTGGATAATCGACTGATGATGAAACAGGCATTTCAATTAGCTCTATAGTTCCTTCCAAAACCAAAATATAATAGCCTTTGCCTTTGTAATAGTTACCTGAATAAACGCCCATTGGTAAAACATGAGATTCCAATTGTAAGGCGTCTATTTTTTCTTTAATCGTGTGGTTCAATTCTCCAGGGAATAGGAACACTCCAGAAAGAATTTCTTTTGAACACTGATTTCGTTCAGGCTTATGATAAGGTTGTTTCAGTATCTGGCAGACGCGTTTTGAATAATTACCATATGCTTGAACTTTTAAATATTGTTTGAAATATTTATGTGATGAATGTATCCGCTCACGCGCATTCATGATTTGTCCAAGATTGTAATAAGGATCGGAAAAGTCTGGTTTTAGTTGGATTAGTTTTTGGAACAAATCAACAGACTGTTGAAACATATCGACATTAATTTCATTTCCTAACAAGAACATTGCAACCGCTTTATTATTCAGTATCAATGGATCGTTATTGTTCATTTGCATGGCTTGTTTCAGGATATTCATTGCACCATGAATTTCATCATTCAGTATGAATGCAGCAGACAGATTTATTCTTGCCGGAAGATATTGTAAGTCTTTGTCACAGGCCATTTTGAAATGCCAGATAGCCTTTTTTAAACAATCAGTAAAATCCTGGCGATCATTTTGGCGAAATAGACTGGCTCGTGTATCTGTATCCAAAATAATGGATAATTTAAATTGATATGCTTTTTTAGAATCAAATCTTGCCAGAGCATTGATTGCCAGTTGATAGTAAATTAAGCCAATCAAATTGGATACTTCCCGACATGGAAATGTTTGTTGAAAGGCAAGCAGTAATGGTAAGGCATCATCATATTTTCCCATTTGATATAATCGAAGGCCTAAATGAAAAAGATCGATTGTTTCACAAATTGATTGCATTTCCTGTTTCAGTTGCTCTGCACGTACTTGTGGTGATGGATGAATACTGTCCGCTTGATGCGGCCAGTTGTAAAAAAAAATTTGGCCATTTTCCTGGAGTAGTGCTTTGGGCTCAAATCCTGCCATTGCAGCGAACACCATACCATAAGCATCTGCTTTTAATTCCATCTGAAGATCTTGTCGTGAATGTTTTTTCAATATTTTTTTTACTTCTGAACCTGAAACAAGATGTGAGCGAGATTTATCAATCCAATAGTCTGTGTTGGCAAGATGGGCTAATTCGTGTCCAATAATAAATGCCATGCGTGAATCTCCCATACTATTTCCAACGCCTTGATAACATTTCTCTAATATAGATTGGGATATTAAAACATAACCTGTTTTAAGAACAGTTGGGGGAACAGTTCCCCTTTTGAGTATTACTAAATTGGGCGGCGCATTATACGTTTTATCAGAAGCATTTTTAACACGTTCAAAAATGTCAAAAGTTCTGCCCACAAGCGGGTGATCATCTGGTGTTAGTGCATCGTAAGTTTCAACATAATGTTGCGGAAAATCTTTTTGATTCAACTGATTGCTGTAAACATTGAGCGACATAGCAATTATCAAACATATTAAACTTAACTGTCTAAAGATATTCATTTTTTATTCTCCTGTTGACAGATAGCCGGGACTGAATTGTTCGATTATTTGTTCAGTGATTTTTCCTACCTGACTACGCCATTTCATTGCTGGTATTTTTTCTCTTGTAGCCCACAATTTTTTTAGTTTAAACAATTTTTCAGTTAAGTCAGTAATGTCCTGATTTTTTGATACAACAACCGAAATTTTTTCAATTAAATCATCCAATATTTTTTTTTGGTCTTTCCAAAAAGTCGCAGGATAGTCTTTATCCATAATATTTGCTGATTTAATTAAGATCATCCATTGACCAGTAATATAATATAATTGGGCAAATTCATTTTCTAAGATTTGAGAACGTTCATTTTGAGAAAATAGCGTTATTGAAGTATTCATTAGGCTATTTTTTCCTTTTACCAATCCTAGAGCAAAAGCTTTTTGATATATCGTATGGTCTTTTGAAGCAATCATAGATTTTTGCTGATTGCTTTCCCAGGGCAAAACCAGCTCAACGGGTGGGGATGTTTTCATTACCAGTTGATATCCATTGATTAAATGTTGTTCAATTGTTGGAGTTGTATTTAATTGGATATAAATGAGTAGAAAACAGGCTAAGGCAACAGCAAAGGCAGGAATTCCATATTTGGGTATTAACAACGATTGGAACGTATCAGAAATCCAATCAACGATATCTTGTAAAAATTCATTAATTCTAAGAAAAAATGATTTTTCAGGTGTTGGTGGTGGTATTGCAATCCAATCTTCATAACAGTTTGAACAGGCATTAATATGTGCCCACATGGCCTCTCGCTTTTTTTTACTGAGTTTTCCAGAAACAAGATATGATAATTCTTCATGGGTTAAGCATTCGCCAATATCATCTCGTTCATGATCTATGAGAGCATGAGCCAGATGAAAACCGAGACGATCTTTCAGTGATATTTCTTGTGGATTCATTATTGTTTCCCTTTATACATATTAAGTTATCCATTTATAACTATATGACAGGTTATTATGCTTAAATTGTGAAAATTTATTAAAGATAATTGCTTAATATAGTCTTGATTGCTTCTCGAATTGGCCGGATTTGACCGGATACCTGATTCGTTCGCATGTTCATTTTTTTTCCAATTTCTTTGTATGTGTATCCTTCAAAAAATAAAAGCTGAAGCATAATACGTTGTTCATCTCTTATATTAATGCTATTCAGATCCTTTTTTAGAGATTTAATAAGTAAGGTGTCTTCAGAATGATCCTCAAAGGTTTCAAATATAACAACATTTAGTAATCGTTTAAGCGTTATCGTTTCAATGTCCATATCTTCAGGTGTATTGCCAAAATAAATTTCTCCGAGATCAACTTCTGTATGTCGATATCCACAATTAGGGTGTTTTTTTTGAATACAAAGAATTTTTTTATTTATGGTTGAATATTTGTGGCCTTTCAACTTTGGTATGAATTCGTCTTCTTTTTTTCTTCGGCAGCAAAGATATTGAAATATTGTCTTTAATAAGTTGTCTTTGAGTCTTTTTATCCAAGTCGGAATATTGCATCCTTTATCAAAAAAAGCGTTAATGCGCATGTGAACAATATATTCCAGATACTTTTCTGGTGAAATTGTTTTCTTTTTTGCTTCTGTTTTTTTCTTCGAATTATATATTCTCAGTATTCTATAATCATTATGAACCAGCTGTTCATTAATGTACGATAAAACATCTGTCAGTTCATTCGGAAAGCATTTCCGGCTGATAATATATTTAATTCGCTGGTATTGCTGTGTAACCAGAGAACTCCAGAAATAGGAATGTACAATAACGCTAACCTGGCGTTGAAAATAAGCATGGTCATCAGAGGGAACATCTTTTTCATCAGTCTGTTGATACAGATTATCAGCATTGAGCAGGCGTGTTATTATACGATCATAAACAAATCGGTGCCCCTCAATATCATTCATTTTAAGGGATAATGTTTGAATACAATTCTGATATTGCTTACCAAACTGCTTATTTAAGCGGTCAATAAGTTTTTCTATATTATCAGAATTTTTGTCTATATATTTTTGCCAGTATTGCTGGTTGTGCATTTCGTCATATCCTTTTTTGTTATCGCCATTCACCAATAAAAATAAAGGGTGCCCAATACGATGGATGAGAAAATTTTGTATTTGTTATCATCTTCAACTGTGCTTTCCTGAAACATTGGGATTTTGATTCATTGCTATTTTTTAGCAACTGATAAAAAGAGATCATAAATTCTGATGTTGCGTTATCATTCACTTTCCAAAGGCTTGCAATTGCTGATTTTACGCCTGTTTTTACAGCAAAACCTCCCAATCCCAATGCAGCACGCTCATCTCCCCTGGCTGTATTGCAAGCACTTAGTGTTAACAATTCAATGGGCTGTTTTCGATATTGATATATTCCCATAACTCGTTTTAAATCATTTAAAAACAAAGGACTAGTATATGTGTTGAGTTGGATAGATTCAGGGTGATTACTGAATGTACCATGAGTGCAGAAGTGTAATATATCATATTGTTTGTTCTGTAAGCTTTCTTTAATATGTTCAACAGTAAATTGTTTATCTTTTAATATATCCCCGCCCATAATTTGGTGGATACTTTGCAGTTCTGTTGTGACATCAGGAAGTTCTGAATAACCATTTTTTTTTAAGGACAAGCCACCCAATAATACACGATTCATTTGAATGGATTTATGGGTAGGTGATAATGTTAATGCTGGCAATATAACGATTGCATGGCGTTGACAAAGATATTCTTGTTCTTTATCATTAAAGATTGCCGCGAATGGGATCAGTCGAAGTATACCATCTGGCACAAAAATGAGCGTTTTTATATCAGGTGTTAAATATGATTGTATGGGTAATATTAATGCCTGATAAAGCTTATTTCCCAGATGTTTAATACGTGATTCTTTTATGGATTGATTCAATCGTGTATTAAAATGCATGGCAATTCTGTTGATTTGAGCAAGAGTGATATGGGTTTTACAAAGTTTTGTACCTTTGTTGCTCAGTATGACAATCATAGGCGGATCGGATAGCAAAGGGTATATGACTAGAGTATCATCCATTTTTGAAAACTGTTCAATATAAGAGTATATTGTCTTATCTTTCTGTTCAATGCACTCGTCTTTATAAAAATTTTGCAGTTCAGCAATTTTGGAATGTTCTACAAGTTGTAAAATATCTGCCGATTTTTCAGAATAATGATTCATATTTTCAAATTTCAGATGAATTAATTCCCGAAAAATGGGTTGAATAGATTCTTTGAATATATCACTCTGAAAGCGTCCAGCATAAAAAAACTGACGTTGAATGGGTTTGACAGTTTCAATGGCATTTTCATAATGCTCAATAGCTAAATCGATATTGTTACTTTTCGAATAAATTTTGGCAAGTTGCCATTGCCAATAGTATAAAATTTCCGGTAAATGATGCTGTTGCGCAATAAAAATCGATTTTTGAATATATGAAATGGCCTGTTGAATATTATTTCTCAGATAATACTGTCCAAGATAACCATAAGCATCAGACAACAATTGTGGTTGTTCTATTGTTTCGGCTATTTTTAATAATTGTTCCAGGCAAGTTTTGCTCAAAAATGACAGGTTATATATTTTTTCTGAGAAATGTTTTGTGTAATGGCTGAAAAATTTATATACCATTAATAAATAAAATCCTTTGTGCCAATGATCTTCCAATTTCTGGACTGCTTGAAAAGCCTTTACAATAGATGTTTCGATTTGAGCAGATTCAAAAATGCTCGCATTCTTTTTCAAAGAAACGTGTGCCATGTTAATTAAAACTACAGATTTGGCAATATCATGATCGTCTTGCAAATATGAAAACGCCTTATCATAGTCATCCCAGGCAAAATCATAAATATGGGTAGACAGTCCTTCAACAGCATAATAATTTCCCTGACAGGTCAAAGAAAAGGCTATTAGTAATGGATTTTTTGATATCATTGCCAGATTGACACCTTTGGACAGAGCTTTTTTGGATTGATTTAATGATTTTCCTGTTGATAGCAACAAATCACCATAAATACTATAATACAAAGACTGATATTCTATTGAATTACTGGAATCCACCAATTTTTCAATGCGATTTAATAATGTTTGAGATTTTTTTTTGTATCCTAATGCCATGTATGTATGAGCTAAAAAAATAGTTGCTGCAATATCATTCTTTTTTATAATCGTGTTAGTCATTGAATTTTCTATGATAGCAATGGATTTTTGGTACTGTCCATTTAAAATGATCGGTTTAATGTCTTTAATAAATGCTTCTTTGGATAGCAATATGTACAAAGGAACAATCAACAGGTCATCAGATGACTGTGGTAATGCATCACGTTCATGGACAATAAAACTACTGAGATTATCCCCTTGCTGTTCACAAGGTTTTGTTAACCATTGTGAAGCATCAATATCTGTGGATGGCAACACATTTAGTCCGCTATTAAACGTTATTTCTGGGGACAATATATTGACATTACCATGAATACCCAATTCTGAGGAAGCATCAATCAAGCTGTTTGATGACCGAATCAGATGTTTGGCATTAATTGTAATATTTCCGCCAGCTCCTTCATGGGCATTGGCTAAAATTTGGCTGGAATTTAACAATCCAATATCTGTATTAATATCAATATTTCCCCCATCTTTATCACCTTTTTTTACACTGCTGGAGATAGTACTGCTAAACATATAAATAGATTGATCACTTTCAATTGAAATATTACCACCACTTGCATATTTTGCTTCTGTAGAAATGCACGCATTGCTTGCTAATGACAGAAAGCTACCTGATAGTTGAATTGTTCCTGCATTTCCTTCATCACTTGATGCAACACTTATAATACTATTATCTGATAAAGAGATTTTATTTGAATGAATGAATATTTCTCCTGAATTTCCTGAGCTACTGCTTTCAGATAAAATGCTGCTCTTATAAATTTCACCTTTATATATGGATTCTCCGGAGATAATGATGTCTGATGCATCTATGGTCGTACTGGCACCATTTCCTGAATCTGAAACACTGTTTGATATTATAGCACCATCTTGAATTTCCAGTTTGTTTGCATGGATGTCTATAATGCCAGATTTTCCTTGTCCCTCTGACATTGAATAGATGCCACTTGAAAAAACTTCCATAATATCCATATTTTCATCAGAAATACCACTCTTCAAATGAATATCATCTGCATTGATTTGAATTGTACCAGCATTTCCTTCACCCTTAGTATTGGCAATAATTTTAGCTCCATTGGTACATTGAAAATAATTTGTATCGATTAAAATATCACCTGCATTGCCTTTGATGAAAGACATTGAAGAAAAGCCACTGGTTTCTGTGTTATCAGTACCATCAATAATAAGTCTTGAGGCTTGAATTTTAATATTTCCAGCTTTTTCTATTCCATATGTAGCACTTTGAATACACGAACCTTGTATAAAGAAAACATCTTGAGAGTCTATAGTTATGCTTCCGGTTTTTAATGCGCCTGAACCAGAAGTCTGTGTAAATATATCACTATTTGAAAACAGGGTTATCTCTTTGGCATTTATAGTTACATTCCCACTTCTAATTGAAGATTGCATTTCAATATTTGAATTATTTTTAAATTCAACAGATTGCCCAGAAATATACAAATTCTTTGGCGATGAATCATTCCATAATAATTCAACTGTGCTGTTATCAAAACTAACGAATCCTGAGGCAACAATTGGTATAATGGAGTTATTGTTATTGGTAGTATCATTGCTCAAAGAATTGGTTTTATCAAAGTTTCCATTTATCTTAAGACTACTTCCATTCTTCAACTCTATATTTCCAGAACGTAAATAAATATTGTTTTTCGCACTGAGATGGGTACTATTGATCGAAATGTTGCCATAATATTGAATAGAATTATCATTGAGATGAATGGGGGCTATATTATTCTCGGGAACCCCTGACAATGAAATCTGTTTTTGAGGTTCAATTTTTGTGGATGTTAGTTTGATATCATTAGAATTTAGATAAATTGATGTTACAACAGAATTTTTATCATTATCATTACCTGGGATTATATTCGATCCTTCAAAAATAACACTACCATTTTTATCCAGAAACCCAAAGGACTCTGGGGAAGATGTTGAAAATTGAATTTCCTGTAAAAAATGTCCATATTTAGTTTTGTCTTTTGCTTCAATATAGTTAGCTGTTGATACATATAATGAACCATTAATATCTATTGATGCATGCTCCCCCCAAACAAATCCTGCTGGATTGATAAAAAACAAATTTGAAGGTTGGGTACATTGAATTTTTCCATCTAAGTGAGAGATATCTCCGCCAGAAATGCGGTTAATTATATTTTCAACAGAGTCATTGGCCATAAATTCTGCAATTTGACCTTGACTAAGATTAAAAGTATCAAATTGATGATATAAATTGATACCGGCCTGGGTTCCGCCTGAAATTTTAAATTTATTATTATCAACCTTAATTGTTGTAGGATCAATTGCATTTATACCAACTTCAAATTCAGCAAATCCCCTTACGATTGGAAATGTTAAGAACATAGCAATCATTATCAAAAGGTTAACGAATTTCAAATTATTCTCCACTTTATGTTAAATTTATTTATAGCAGTTTTGTAATATATTCTTTAACAATTCTGGATGTGATCGTCATAAATCATCACTTAATATTTGTTATTTGGCAATTGATTGAATTGTCATTATTACATCTTTCAGGTCTATTTTATTATCATGATTGATATCTCCTTTAAGGTTCAACTTAAAGTCTTTAAATATTTTTGATTCAATACCTTCTGGAAACTCAAATGGTTCAGAATATTCAACATGGTTGATTGCACTGATGTATATTTGAAAAGAACCTGAAGCTGGTAACATCAAGCTATATCTTCCTGATGAATCCGGAGTTTTTTCATAATTGTCATTGTTTTTGAGATCTAATACAGAAATAGATGAATAGCCAATTGGTCGAAATGTTCCTGCACTAAATATTGTGCCACTTAATGTTTTATATTCTCCTGGTCCTACATATTTTGCATAAAACATCAGTGTCTCTGAAAAACTACATGCGCCATAGGTATCAATAGCCGTAATTTTCCAGTAGACTTTATATCTGGCCTCTTTTCCAAAAGGAATCTGGGTTAAAATAGAACTATCTTGAATATTATGTTCAATAATTGTATTTGAACCGGTAAATGAGTTATTATCTGAAAGGTAAACAGTATACGTCACATTACCATCATCAATACTATCTTGCCAGTCCAGCAATGCAAAATATTTTTTTTCATTCTCGATATAAATCAAATCAGCATCTTCGTTATTCGCCGGTGAATTTAATTGAAAATTTGAAGGTGATGTATTTTCAGGTTTTGCTTTATATACTCTACTCTCCTTCATTGCTGATATTTTGTTATCTTCAAGGGCATAATAAAAAATTTGGTATGTTCCAGGTGTTTGAAAACAATCAATTGGTTTCCATTCGTAACGATTTAGGTCTGGATTGATTTCAGCAGTTGCTACATAAATCAGTTCCATTTCTCGTTGCCCCTTAACATTTTGTTTAAAGGCAGTTTCAGGTTTTTTTATTTCAATCCAAATTAATGAAACAGGGGATTTGTTGACTTTTGCCCAAATAGGATCCTGAACATTTGAAATTTCATCAGCTTTTAAGAAAATAGGAGAAGACACGTCTGTAATGACAACATGATTCGGTGCATTTTGAATACTATCACTCACACCAATAATTACCTCTGAAGATAGTTTGCCATCCTGGGTCATGTCAATCATTTCATTGCTGCCTTTCCCATCTCCATTGTCGTCCAGTAATGGATGTTGAAGGGCATTATCAAAATAAGGCGCTTTTAGCATTTTTGCAGTAATTGAATCGTTCATGGTGTAATTTTCAGTGCGCTTCGTTGCTTCGTTAAAACAATCTCTGATTGATTTTCCCAGAATTACTTCCTTAAAGAATTCAGACACAAAATATTCGCCATCTCGTATAGCATCAATCTGGCTGGCAGTCCCTTTGTATGAATATTCATCAGGTGCTGAACTGGTTATAACAATTCTGCCATTTTTCGATAATACTGGCATAAATGATCCTGAATGGCAGAAACCTAACACAATAACAATATTCAGAGATTTATCATTTATTGACGTTTCCAGTGTATCTATCCATTGATTCAATAATTCGGGACTTAATATTTCATTCTGGCCTATAAAAAATTTATCTGGTTCTCCATGATTAATTAAAACCAGATAAAGATTACCGCTGATCTCATTCATTTTCCCCGGAGCCCAATGAATGATTGATTCTTCCAATGCTGTAAGGGAATTTTGTTCTGGCTCAATCAATAAAATATCTTCTGCCATTAACCCTCTTTCAAGTAAGGTTGCATGTACTCCAGACATCGTTCGTTGATGTGATTCCAGACCTTCATTATTTTCTATTCTCCCTGTAGCCAAAATAGCATAACCTGCTGATGGCACCATTTTTACATTCAGGGTATAGGATTTGGATGATGCATAAGATGAATTTCCTTCAAAGAATGCTACCAGTTGGTAATTAGAGACTTCTTTTATTTCATTGTAGTTCTCAATAAGAAACTGTCCACTTTCTTTGATATAAACTGTGGTTATTGCTACAGGCAGATCTGATGTTTCCTGATAGACACGAATGGATATTGTCAAATTGGAAAAATCACTGTGTTCACAGAATGGTTCTGTTGTAATCTTTCCTCCGAGAGAAATGGGATGACCACTTTTAACCAAAACAGGTTCTTCTGTTTGAATGTTATGTGTAGGGGCATTCAGGCTTATGGTTGTTTGAGCTTTTGTAATAGTAATTGACTGGGGAATACTTTCCGATCCTTCAATAACGCCTTTTTGATTGATAAGATGTTTTCCACTCCAACTGGCTTTGATCATCCATAGTCCTTCTGATTCGAGCAAATTGCATTGAATTTCTCCTTGTAATTGACCTTTTTTATTAATATTATAATTTGATATGGAAATTTCTTTTTTATCTGGCAATATAAGATCAATATTCACAGGTGCAGTTAAATCTACCTGTTCAATTGTTTCTGGAATGACTTGCAAAGTAAATGGAATTGGGTTTCCGACAGTATAAATTTCTTGTTTAAGATTAAATAAAAGAGTTGTTGAGATAGGGTCTGGTTCAGATTGGAAGATAAAACAAACAGAGGATATATGGGAATAACCCGATTTTTCAAGCGCTAAGGCAGTTATTGTATAGGATGTCTTTTCACTCCAGACAACATTTTTTGTATCAAACTCCCATAAATCGTTTTTATCAATATGAATCCAGGATTCATTTTTGACAAAATGATATTGATTATCCAGGAAATATATACCATCTGAGATCTGAAGATCTATTGATGATATTTCTTCCCAGATGTCTTTCAATCGACCAGTAATAGATAGTAGAGAATTAATTTTTGAATTATTGAGTGGATTTGAAATACTAAAGTCAATTTCATTGTCAGAAATAATGACGAATTCTTCAGCTGAGATCCAATTATTTGCTGTTGCTTGAACTGTTATGTTTTTACTTTCATTTTGCGAGTCATTATCAATCACTTGTATGTCAAAAAAGGATGATTGATCTCCTGCATTGATAGATATTGTTTCAGGGAGAATCAGTCCTTCATTATCTGTTGTTAAATTTATTAGTAAGTCATAATCTAACACATTTTTTATATAAACTTCCCCCCTTTTTTCCAAGATTCCTTCATTTTCCAATATATTGTGGGGTATATTCAAATGCAAAGTAAATACAGGAAAATAGTATGCACCAATATCCATTCTTGTTCCATCTGGATCCTGGTCGCTGATGTCATCATTCCATAAAATTCCATCTTCATCAAAATCGGGAGAACCAGCATCAATGCAAGGGGAGTTTGAATACAAATGATTGTTTTTTTCTTCATCATTAAGAAGTAATGGATCATTTTCAATATTTGATTCAGGCCAGCCAATAATTGTCCCCAAAATCCCATTCTCACCTTGTTGAATCACTGAGTATGAAATATTAACTGAATTTTGGCCATACTCATCCCATAAATATATTTGTGGAGTTTGATTATTCCAAAGTATTGAATTTTTTATTATTGGATGTGAATCTTTCATTGCGTATAATCCATGACCGCTGTATTGATTATGGTTATTCACTATTGTCATATTCGTTAAATATGGACTTGAATGAATACAATAAATACCATCACCTTGATTATTGGATATCTCAATATGGTCAAGAAAAGCATTTGAAGTATTCAAATAAAAACCTATGCCATAATTTTCTGTAACAACTGTATTTGAGACATGTATAGTTGAGTTTCCACCTGAGAATCCGCAACCATAATAAGCTGAATTTTTTGTGATAATAATATCCGAAACATTCAATTCTGAACTTAATGAATATATTCCACCCCCATTTCCAGGTGATGTATTTGATATCGAAGCCTTATTTTCTGAAATCCAAGAGTTTTCAAATAAAAAGTGAGAAGCAGAGATACACATTCCCCCACCATCTTTTGCGTAGTTATTGGTTACACTAAGTTTTTTGGCTGAACAATCACTTCCATTCATGTAAATGCCCCCACCTTTGCTATTAGCCTCATTGTTTGAAATAACCATTTCATTCATTTCAATATTTTTGTTATTATTAAAGTATAATCCTCCACCAAAATTTTCAGCCTTATTATTATTTAACTCTATATTTGTTAATTGTATATTTTGGCTGCCTTCGACATGAACACCCCCTCCTCTGGTTTCACTACCATTTATTATCGATAAATTTTTTATGATTATATTTTGTTTGTCTAATATGCTTATAATTCTATTATTCAGTGATGCATTTAGAATCGTTTTATTCTTTCCAGCGCCTTCCAATGTCAGATAACTTTTCAATGGCAATGGATATATTTGTTCTGTATCTTCAAAATCGTAAACCCCCTCATCAATATATATGGTACGTGGATTACTTGAATCAGTCTTAATCATTGAAATGGCCTGAACAATCTTTTTTAAAGGTGTTGAGGGTGAAGTTCCATTATTAAAATCATTTCCATGGATTGAAACATATAGGTCTTCATTTGTTTGAGATAGTTTTGACTTTTTAATGTCAATCATGAAATTTTCGATGGGAGACAAGTGATAATTGCTTGGATTTTTTACAGTAAAGTAATCTACAATTAAGTTTATCTGATTTTCCGAATAAATATCACATGCTGTTGGTGCATAGTTACAGTATAGGTTACACAATTGTGTATTACTAAAGTCAATCGTTGTCCTTGAGTATATTCCTCCTCCACATTTGTTAGCAGTATTTTCCCAAATGCTTAATTTGCGCAATAGTGCTGTCTGATTTTTATCAAAATATATTGCACCACCAAACAATTTTGCATGATTTTTTGTAAAAAAGATATTAAATAAGTCTGGTTTAGAAAGCACAGTAAAGTGCATTCCACCACCACTTTCAGCTGAATTATTGATAAGAATAGTATTTGATACAAATGGTGAAGATCTATGACAAGCTATCCCTCCACCATATAGAGAAGAAGTATTGTTACATATAGTTAAGTTTATTATTGAGGGACTGGCGCAATAACTCATATATATACCGCCTCCATGACTTCCTGACCATGAAGAAATTGAACTATTGTTGTTGATTGATGATTTTGATATTGTTGAATTACTTTTTTTCATATATATTCCAGCACCATATATTGCAGAATTATCAGAGATAATCAGATTAGATAAAGAAGGGCTGGAATTATTGATATACAAGCCGCCTCCTGATATTGTTTCCTCAGTACTACCTAAAGATTCACCATTTACGATTTGAAAATATTCCATTAATGTTTTTTGTGAAATGATCTGTTCTGAATCACTTTCAAATCGGATAACACAACCATTCTTATTTCCATCAATGATTGATGTCATATCAAGAGATCCTTGTAATGTTATTCCATCAACATTTGGCCATACAATATTTTCTATATATCTACCAGGTGAAACAATTATAGTATATCCTCTTTTTGCTGAATTCAAAGCTTCTTGAATGGTTTCATAGTCAGATGGTACTTTTATAATTTCTTCTTTAGAGTAATATGTTTCTGCATCATATGAGCTTTTTATTTCAACATTACCAGCATTATCAAAAGCCTTTGAGTAGAAATAATACGAACCTTCAGTCGTAACAGTATATTCAAAAAAACCATCCATGCTTTCCATATAATCAATTGAAAATATAGAAAATTCATTATCTGTAGGCTTTTTGTGCCATAATTCAATTTTTTCGATTACTGTATTTGTTGTACTCAAACGATTATCTGTATAGGAGTAAGCAATGGAAAAATTCATTTCTCTTCCCCCAACATACTTTGGCGACAATATATTGGAAGAAGGTTGATCTGTATCAATTATTTTGTTCAAACAAACAGGAATTGTCCATTGAAGGTCTTGGCATTGCTCTTGGACACAAAGGGAGTGTGTGCCATCAGATAGTAATTGGCTGGGTGTATATTGATTGCCGGGTTTTGAAGAACTGACATCTTTATCATCTAACCAATAGCGGAAGATATCTGTGCTATTTTCTAAACACAAAGAATCCCATTCCCAGGTTGGGGTACTGGTATTGACAATGCTTACATCTTTAATAAAGGGTATCCACTCCATGTTATTAACATCAAATATTGTATGCATTACTTCAATATTGTCTTCTGTTGTTGGTTCTAACCAGATAAGGCATAGTTTTGAATTATTATAATCTATTAGAAATGTCTCTTTATTAATAGATATATCATTTTGATGATGAGCATCAATCGTTTTGGTAATTGTATCATACCGATAAAATACAATGGAATTGTCTTTTTCAGCCTCATGCCAAAAAAGATATGAATTATATGATTTTGATAATTCTGCAAAATCAGGTAATAGCCAATGGTCACTTGAATTCATTTCATTTAATATAGATACAGCCATTGGGGTATCTATCGCTTCTTCTAATGAATATTTGTATACTTTAGGATTTTTATAATTTACAGTCATATATGTTTTTAATTTGCACCCCAAAAGACAACCGGCACCTTCAATTTCATTTCGAGTTTTAACGATATATTTTCCTGGTTTAGTAATGGTAAAAGTATCCTGTGTTGTATCTTCTGAATGAAACAATTGATTGTAATCAATGTCAAACAAGTAATAGTCTTCTTCATGCGATGTATAATTGGGACCCAAACTTCGAGTCGCACTGATACCTATTTGTTGGGGAAAATAAATTACAAATTCTGTTTCATCAGAATCAATATAGTGTGTAAAAATGCCTTCACTTTTTGCTTTTGCGGTGACAGATGTATCCTCTGATTGATACACATAATATACATCAATGCCATTAGAGTCATTTTGTTTGATGCTGAATATCTTTCCATTTTCAACGTCATTTTCATGAAAATAAATCGGTGTTGACAACATTTCTGATGCTTTTACATTATTGACATAGAAAATTGAAATGATGATACTAAGTAAGCACAAAATTGTAATAGTTATCCGTCTATTAACAGGTAAATAATACATGGTAATATCCTCCATATTTTACAATGACAATAAAATGCGATCCAAAATAGATTATATTTTTAAATATCTATACAATATAAAAATAAAAATAGTCAAATTAAAATTTTAAAATAATTACAAACTATAACGTAAGTTAAAAATGGATAATACTTTAAAATTTAACATAAATACAATACAAAAGAACCTACTTAATTTCAGAAACAATAAATAAAGCTCTTATGGTCTCAGAGAGTAAAATATTTTTTCGAGATTAATAATGTTATAATTCTCCTTTGTAAAAATATCAGATTATCCAAATGTTTTTATCATTCAGAGTTCAGCTTAGATACTTATAATGATAACATTTGGATAATCTGAAATATTTCTATCGATGAATAAATAAAATTTTTATTTATCAATTGATCTTGCCACAATGGCATTAGCAATAGAAGCCTCAAGAATTTCCTCTGGAAAATTTTGATATGATTGTTCATTTGTCTCCAATTGAAAATCAGAAGGAACAACAAAAGCGGCAATTTTAACTGCCAGATGATCTCTATGATTTGTGGTGATATCACATGACCATGAACCATCTTCACGAATGGATGTTAGAGGCGTAATTTGATAAGGTTTTACTTGCCATTTATCAGTTAAAAGCATCACTATAACGCTGTATTCTGAAGCGTTAACGTTTTGAACAACTCCCTGCAAATTTTTCAGTCGATTACCATAATCAGGATATGAAATGATATGAATGGATGGTCTCATCAGAGTATTTGCACTTGCCATTGATAGACCAGCGAGTTCATTCTTTTTGGTTGTTGCAGATGCATATATTACGAAATAGTCGTTTTCATTTCTACATTCAAGATTCACATTGGGATTTTCTGTCGTCGCCTTACAGGAGAAATTTTTGTACACACCTTTTTCTAAAGGTTTTGGGACAGGAATCCTTTTTACTACTTTAACTGAATTTATTTGCATGCTCTCTGTGAAATCCTGCTGAATATCCTCTTGATCTGCAGTTTTTTCAAAAAATGTAGCATTAATCCAAACAGAACACTTCTTATTACAACAATTCCAATTGTGACAGGTTTTTCCATAAACATATAGGTCAATCTTTTCTTTTACGTTTACTTTTGCTTCTCCAACGACACCAGTCCACTCTTCATCATCGACTTTATAACGTTTTGTTTTTTCTTGACACTTTGAAGCTGAATTATGATCTGCAAATAATGTCATTTCCTGTTCAAAAGGCACCTCAATTATTCCACTGGCTTCACTACTTCTTGAACTACATCCAGGCCATTTAGAACTCCGACAACTTGTTTCAACTCTACGAGTGGTTTGTTCGTATTCCGACCAAGAAATTTTTGTTGAATAGTTAAATTCAATGACAAGATCAGAATTAATATGAAGTTCATAATCACCACTTCCGAAGTCACTATAATGTTTAACGATTATGTAGTAACTACCGGCATTGAGTATTTTAGGTCCAATTTTGAAATTAAACTGCTCGCCAGAATCATCATTTTCAGACAGAACTTCACAATTTGAATCTTTGAGGATACCATATAAATCTATTTTACTGCGTGTAGAAAAAGTTATTGATGCTCCTGGTGCTGGTATATAGATTTTAAAAACATCATGATCACCAGCCGCCTCTATCTTACCAACGTTCTTTGAATTAATATCAACAGGTGTGGCTTCAACACATGTGTTTCCATGATCATCTTGCACAGCATAGACAATACCTGTTGAAAAGAAAATACATACGATCCACAATGAAATTGCAATTCCATTGATAATTATTTTAAACATAAAAACCTCCTTTTAAATACATAACTTAAGTTAACAATTTATTTACATAGACCTGTTTATTTACGATTAAAACACAATCATAAGTTCACCACCTCCTTAACGCTTAATTATTTATATAGACTGGTGACGAACAGTTTTTTGTGAAAATTTTTAATGAAAAAGGAAAAAAGTTAAAAAAAATGTTAGCCAGGTTACTATAATCCCTGAATGCCCTACATTTGAAGCAATCCCCTAATACAACAATTATAAAATTATTTAGAATCAGGTTTCCAGTGAAAACCATTTAACAAGTAATATCCACCATCATTTTCATGATGAATATCAAAATAATAGCTAAATCTGGCACCACTATTATTTGAAACAACTGGTGTTCTCATAGGTGTCGTCATACCACCATCATCTGTAGCTTCATCTGTATCAAACTGTTTATGAGCAATTCTTGTGGAAACTCTTGATGCAGAAAAGGGATGGGTATAAAAAAAGCAACTACCATTTTTATAAGCATCCATATAGACAAGTCCAATGGCTAACCGAGAGCTTGAAGGCATATGCCTGAGAACTAAATCAGTTGTTTTATCTTTTGCAAGTGCGCCATAGTCAAAAGAGATTCTATATAAATAATCTCCATCAATATAATCAAAAGGAACAATGCCATCTTCCTTTTTTTCATAAAAAAATCCAATACATCTGTCTAAGACATTTAGAGGATGGTACCATCCAAGTCGTTCAGCATTCCAATCTGGCATTACATAAAGTTGATAGTATAAATTTTTAATCTCAACATAATTATCATTAATACTTGATGTATCAATATAAATGGCATACATGCCTTCTTCTGTTGTATTTTTATCTACATCAATTCTTAAAAACTCATTGATTTTAAATAATGTACCTCCGCATTCTATCAATCCTTCATCAATGCGAATCTGAGAATCAGAAAACCATGACAATTGACATCCTTTGATGTATCCATTTAAAAAAGAAAAGCTATTGGTATTAACAGAATTCAAAGCATTCTTGATATGGATACTTCCAGAAACATTAAGATTACCAGGATTATCATTATCACCTATTGCAACATCCCCATTATCTTTAATGGAAAGTCCTTTATTGTTGCCATTATTCGATATATAATGTCCATTTAAAGCAATATTTTGATTTGCCTGATGATTCCCTAAATTTATTACGCATCAGTTCTTGATAAAGAGAACGTGCCTGGCCGCTTGTTGCATGGAGTCTTCGATCTGGATTTAAATCTGCATGAGCCGTCACCAGCTTTTTCTCAAGAGCAATGGACCGGATCAGATACAGAAAAAAGGTTTTTCCAGAACCAAATTCACCAATAA
>Ga0272440_1001534_pt1 | contig 18778 bp, 13 predicted proteins | sample SSMMMBAug17_FD_192440 | JGI IMG/M metagenome (GOLD analysis project Ga0272440, IMG submission 192440) | Marine sediment archaeal communities from Little Sippewissett salt marsh, Falmouth, MA, United States - SSM-MMB-Aug17 | ecosystem: Environmental > Aquatic > Marine > Wetlands > Sediment ...
TTTTTGCTCCACCAATGCTATTTGGATCAATCTTGATTTTTTCCAGTGGGATATTGTAACCCAACTTATCTGAAGTTACTGATTCGGGGGCTAAATCTTCTGCACTAAATGATACCGCACCTTCTGCCAGATCACTCGCCTTAATTGATTGAAATAAATTCAATTTGGTGTAAGCAATTGATCCATCTTCCAACGCCAATTTATCCATTCCTATATTGCCGCTCAATTTTTCACTGCCGATGCTTCCATCGACTATTTTTGCTCCACCAATGCTATTTGGATCAATCTTGATTTTTTCCAGTGGGATATTGTAACCCAACTTATCTGAAGTTACTGATTCGGGGGCTAAATCTTCTGCACTAAATGATACCGCACCTTCTTCCAGATCACTCGCCTTAATGGATTGAAATAAATTCAATTTGGTGTAAGCAATTGATCCATCTTCCAACGCCAATTTATCCATTCCTATATTGCCGCTCAATTTTTCACTGCCGATGCTTCCATCGACTATTTTTTCTCCACCAATGCTATTTGGGTCAATCTTGATTTTTTCCAGTGGGATATTGTAACCCAACTTATCTGAAGTTACTGATTCGGGGGCCAAATCATCCGCACTGAATGATACAGCGCCTTCTGCCAGATCTTTGGCCTGTATTGATTGATTTAAATTTAATTTTGTGTAAGGAATTTCACCTTTTAGTAAACTTATATCAATTGTATTTTTCGAAATATCATTAAGATCAAACTGGCCAATACGATACCAGTTTAAGCCGTCGCTTATATAGGTAAGGTCTCTATATTGTGTATTTATAATAAAAGGAGTGCCACCATTTACAATATCTCTATTAATATCATCAATTGTTTGAAAATTTTTTGTGATTAACGATATAGAAAAATCTTTTTCATCAATCTTTTTTATTGTAACTTCTTTACCTCTATTTTCTGATGCATCTGGAAGTGTTATTTGAATCTGCCCTGATGCAAAAATTATATCATCAGCATCTGAAATCAAATAGTCATCATTCACAATCTTAATTAAACGGCCCGAACATGTTCGTGCACGAAATGCACTTCCTACACTCGATAAAGAAAGTAATTTACCCTCAAATGTAATGTAAGTATCGCTACCTTTAATCTGTATCCCCAAATAATATGGTTTTGAAAAGGTAAGCGCATCAGATTTTTCTCCATTTTTATCAGGATCATTAAAAGGGGTTGAAGATCCCAAATAAGCATTGTAAATGCCATTTTTGACTTCAACCTGTAACGTTTCTTGCCATAGCTGATGACCATCAACAGGCGTATTCGTATCCCATATGCTAAATGAAATGTCATACAATCCATCAGATACAGCAACGCCTGTTGCGTTGGTCAAAAATCCTTGAAAGTTGATTTGCCCGGGAATCTGGGCATTTAGCGCACAAGGAACAAGAAACGCAATGGCAAAAAGCCATAACCATTTTAAATTGGTGTGATGATATAATTTCATGGTGACACTCCTTCCATGATTTTTAATGAATAAATCATCTTTATAATCTAAATTCATGATATTCTTTTTATAAACATTCAATAAATGAACCTTTTAATAACTGATATTCAAAATATTTTCAATAATATATATTATAATTTCAATTATTGTCATCATCATTCATAGACTTCTCAAAAGCATAGTCTAAAATATGGCAATTTGCATGCCATTAATTCTAACTTTGTGCAAACATCTTCGTTTCATTATAATTTTAAGGAGTAATTTTAGGAATAGGTCTGTTAATGAACAGATAAGTAGTTTTCGGTGTGTGCGAACGATAGCAGAATACATAAAGTGTTTTAGCAGGATAAAGCAATGCCAATCCTCATCAGTTTATCAATTGTTAATTCGACATTTTTTTTGAATAACTAAAGAAAAATGCGTAATTGAAATTATATAAAAAACAGGTAATGCATTTAAATGTTTAAGTATTAAAAAATAATAAATATATCTTTAATTAAACTTTATACAATACATCAAGATATTTTTTTAACATATCGCCAACAATACTCCGAACAGGCAAGGTTGCAGCCAGCCCATAAACAGGGGCCATTCCATTTGACGTTTTGGGATTTGATCGGACATATTCAACAGCATTTTTCAGATCATCAATAAATTTTTGCACAACACCTTCTTGTGTATGTCTTAGTGTTACACATAAATGAATGCATGAGGGTTTATGAAGTCCGTTTAGCCCCCATCCTTTTTGAGTCATTTGATCCATAATTCTATAAATATCAAATATTTCAGAGGTGAATCCTATGACCCACAATGGATTTCCCATAATTTTTATTTCTGGAATTTCTTGAATCTTTGTTTTGATTAAATCAGCAGTTTCTAATATTTTTCGCGTGGCTTCCATATATCCCTTCTCTCCCATAGAAATCATTGCTGCCCAACATGCAGCACTTAGTGCGCCAGGTCGACTGCCGGCAAATGTTGGAGAAAAGTATAAACCACCGGGCCAATCCGTTATCGTGTAGTATTGATAATGTCTTAGCGATTGTCCGCGATATAAAATAACCGATGTTCCCTTTGCAGCATAACCGTACTTATGTGTATCCGCTGATATTGATGTTACTCCCGGTAATCTAAAATCAAAATGAGGAACAGGATAGCCTAACTTTTCGGCCCATGGTAATACAAAACCACCCAGACATGCATCGGTATGAAAACCAATTTTTCTTTTCCTTGCAATCTCAGATAATTCTTCAATTGGATCAATAATGCCATGAGGAAAAGAAGGTGCAGAGCCGACAATAACAATTGTATTTTTGTTAACAGCTTTTTTGACCTTTGTAACATCTGCTGCGAGATCTTTGTCTATAGGAATTGTAACTTTTTTAATATTAAAATACTGAGCGGCTTTATCAAAAGCTGCATGAGCCGTTACAGGTATAATCATTTCAGGTTTGGTAATACCTTTTTCAACAATAGCACGATCCCGATACGTTTTCATTGCCAACAAAATGCTTTCTGTTCCTCCTGAAGTTACGGTACCACATATCTGGTTAGCAGGACGGCATTCAATGGATCCAGCGCCCAGCATATTAGCCGTCATGGAAACGATCTCAGCTTCAAACTTATTTGCACTTGGCCAGATATCAGAGTGAAGAGGATTGCTTTGAGATTGAATGGCATAAACGCGATTTAAAAAATCTATATGATTTTCATCACCATGATAAACAGCACCTGAAACCTGCCCTTCAGACCATTTTATAGATTCTTTTTCTGCCATTGTTTCCATTTCTAAAATAATCTCATCATGTGATTTTCCCATCACAGGCAAGGAAGAAAATGTCATACTGCTATCTTTGTAAGGCTTTAGCATGGACTCAAGCTCTTCCATTATTCCGTCATATTCCTGCTCAAGATATTTCTCGACAAATGGAACATTTCGAATATATTTATCCACAAATGTTAACTGTTTTTCAAGAAACTGCAAAACCGAAGGGTTTATATTCTGTAAACGATCTGTTATCATAGATATGATGTCCATTGTTTCTCCTATGCCTTATTGAAAAAATTAATCTTTTATATGTTTCCATTTGTTATTATTAAATCGCTTTGGAATCAATTTTAGAAAATTGTTTGTTAATGTAATTCAGAAGGATTTAACCGCTGATACATTTTCCGATTGTTTTTGTAAATATTGATAAACTCATTGAACAATTGATCATAATGATTTCGATATGTTAATTCAGGCATGTACGTATTTTGAATTTGAATACAGGAAGCAATATCATTCCAACTCAACTCTTTAACGGCTATAGCACCTAAAAATCCTGCACCTCTTGCGTTTGCCTGGACAGGATTCTTTACCTGCTTGATAGTCCTGTTCAATATATTGGCATGAATCTGACACCAGAGATCTGATTTGGCTCCTCCACCTATCATATGAATATTTTCCATTTTTTTCCCTGTAAAAGATTCAACGCCTTCTAACAATGAACGCGCATTGAATGCAACCCCTTCCAAAACAGATCGAATTAAATGAGATCGTCTGGTATGTAAAGATACATTATAAAATCCTGCACGTAACTGATGGTCATCAAATGGCGTCCGCTCACCATATAACCAGGGAGTAAAAATGACGTGCTGATCAAATGGATCAACAGACTGTGCTGTTTGTGTCAATTTTTCATAAAAATCATCAGGAACTTTGGTTTGAACATTCAAGGCATCATCAGGAAATAATATTTGATCTTTTAAAAAATTAATACACGCCCCTGCTGTTTCCTGCTCTGCAGCAATAAAATATTTTCCAGGTATTGATGATGGCAAGGATGCCATATTATGAAAAATATCCGTCTTTTTAAAAGGGACATGGCAGGTTAACCAGGATGACGTTCCAATGTATAAATGAGGCTTATAATCATCCACTGCACCCGACCCAACAGCAGCAGCCTGAATGTCTGGAGATCCCATAACAACCTGTGTATGATGAGACAAACCAAGTTCGTCTGCAATATCCGGTAAAATACCCCCTAAAATATCAGTGGATTGCTTTAATTCGGGAAATTTTTCTTTATCCAGTCCAGACCACTCAAATAATCGGTTTGAATAAGTGATATTATGAATATTTCTATTATCGGTAAGCCAATGCAACGTTATAGAATCAAATGATGCTGCAAATCTACCCGTAAGACGGTAATTGATATAATCTTTAGGTTCAAGAAATTTCGATGTTTGCTCGTAAATATCTGGAAATTGATGCTTGATATACAAAATATGCGCAATGGAATCTTTTCCTGACTGCGTTGGAATCCCACCTGTCAAATAAATCCAGTTTATCGCTTTCCAAAGACTATAGCCCTTAAATCCAGGCCATCCTCCAGTTATTTGACGAATATAAGGCGCTCCCCGGGAATCCATCCAAATGATGGCATTCATCATATGCTTTCCATGACGATCAATTGCAACTGTTCCAGACCATTGTGTTGTACAACATATGGCAATAATTTGTTCTTTGCGAACATATTCCATTCCAATTAATCGATGAACACCTTTTTTAATAGCAGTCCACCAATTTTCAGGATCTTGCTCAGCGCCGCCTCCAGGTTTTAGAATTAATTCAGTTGATTCAACTACACTGGCTATAATATCACCTTTTATGGAAACTAAAGCAATTTTGGGACCCGATGTTCCTAAATCTACAGCCAGTATATAATGGTTGGAGGATGTTACTGTTTGCATTTTCCCCGCCAATTTTTAGCATACATACATTGAAACCTTTATTCGTATATCAATACATTAAAATTATCAAAGCACAGAGTGTTTTTCAAGCAAAAAAAAAGCATCATTATGACAATTTTACATTGTTTATCTATTGGCTTTCATCCAAAGCAACCTGGTTTCTACCATTCTCTTTTGCTTTATACAGACCCAAATCCGCCTGTTTCTGAACTTCTGTCATAGATTGTCCATGTTCAGGAAACATAGCAAGACCCAAAGATGCTGTGACATCCAGTAATTGATCTTTATAGGGCACTTTAATATCATTCATAATACCCAGTCGAATATTTTCAGCAGTTTTAAATAAATTTTTTATGGAAATATTTGGGCACAACAATAAAAATTCTTCGCCACCATACCTGCAAGCCTGAATCGTCTCACATTCTTTTCCTTTTAAATATTTTCCCAAATGAATTAGCACAGAATCACCAATATCATGCCCATAGGTATCATTGAATGATTTAAAATGATCAATATCAACCATGATAATCCCTAACGATTGATGATGTTCAAGAGCCTTATCACATTCCGTTTTCATAAGTTTTTGCATATGCCGTCGGTTAAACAAACCGGTTAAAGGATCATGCATTGATTCGTATTTTAATGCTTCTCTCAATCGTAAATTCGATAACGATAACGCATAGTGTTCAATCATCCGACAAACCAACATTCTTCGAGACTCCAGTCGACGGGTAAAGACATCATCAAATACTTGAGGACGACTCATGCCAAATTGAAAATGTAATACACCGATATACCCAGATTGATCTTTTAAGGGAACACACAGATAAATACTATTGGTTTCAGGCCCGCAGTGTGAACATCGAGGGGACGATATTACATCTTCAATAAAAAGCATGGTCTTTGACTCAAAACATTTGCATAAAGAAGCACTCAAAGTGTTCTTTTCCGGCATGACATCCCCCCACGATGTTGCCATAAAAAAATCATCTTCTTTATTAAGCCATAATATACCGATATCTCCTGGAAATAATTTTTTAGCAAATAGCTGTAATTCCTTGTACGTTTCCAATTCCGTTTGACATCCATGAAGCGCATCACTGAACTGATTGAGTAAAAACATTTCTCTGGAACTGGCTTCCAAGTCCTGAATGGCCGATGATAGTTTATGAACAGTAAGGTTCAAATCTGTTGAACGATCTTGCATGATATGTTCTTGCGAATGAAAAAATTGCGAATTTTTTATAGCTATGGCAGCCTGTGATGCAATAATTTGTAGCCGTTTTACCCGTTCTGGCGAGAATAAATGAGTAATTCGCTTATTTTCCAGGTACAAAAGTCCTGTTATTTTTTCACCACCCAACAGTGGTAAACATAACAAGGATCTGGGAGTATTCTCCCTGATATAATTATCATATTGAAACTCTCCCTGTCTGCCAGCATCCCATAAACAAATCGGATTTAATGTTTGAATAACCTGATGAGCTATTGGTAAACACAAATGTTTCGTCGTTTCTATGGAATCGCTCATCATAATATATTTTTCTTTTGTTTCAACATTTGAATAAGCTTCTATCAAATAAGTATTGTTTTTTTTCAAAACAAGGCAAGTTTTATGTGCTCCTGAATACTGAATTACTGTTTGAATAATTTTATCCAACAATTTTTTAAGGGTCAGTTCTGTACAAAAAGATTGTGTTAATTCCCAGATATCATCATGATTGATCTGTGAGCTAACAGATGATTCCTGCAATGGCATTTTCTTTACAGATGAATCCTCTTTTAATGCAGACCATATGAAATTACTATCATGGGTTCGATATCGAAAAAGTTTTTCTTGTTTAATATAAGCGGTTACTTTTCGATCTGCTCCCCAATTTACATAAGCTTGATAGGCATCTTCAATGTAAGATTTGGCCAATTTCTCTTTTTCTTTTCTTTGATAATATTCACCTGCAAGTTCATTGGCCAATGCCAGGTCATGATAATACTGATTGGCATTAGCCAATGCTATGGACTGGTCATAATATTCTGAAATATCACCTTTTAAATCTGTTTGATTTGAAAATTCTGCCAACACAAGATAATAACGATGGATGGCATTTTCCGGACATTGATCAGACAAAAATTTCAATTCTCGTATGTGATGTTTGATTTTCTTTTGCCATTTCTTTTTTTCATCAGGCGATGCTGAACGATAAGCGCCTAAATATGCCAGCGAAGAATAACAGTAAATCATTGACATTACAGGTGTACCTTTTATAAACGATTCTTCAAAAGTTTTATCTGCAAAAATAACTGCTTTTTCATAGTTCCTGAATAAAACACATAACATGAGTTTAATGCTGTAAAGCAAAAATAAGGAATCGTTATCTGCATTTGTTTCCATGTTCTGAATCGCCTTTTGTTCATCAAAGGCCCGACCGGTTAAAATATGCGGCGGTGTTATTCCAGAAATTAAATTATATACTGTTTGACGACACATAGAAACCAGATCATTCTTCCGGATATAATGGTTCAAGCAGTTCTGAATATAATGTAAATCTGACTGCAACTTCTTCAATTTTATCCCACAGGAAAGTGATACCAATAAATAATATGTACTTGCTTTTACAGCAAGATCTTCATTGCCCTGATATTGACATTTGTTTATTTCTACCATCAAGTGATCCAGATGATGAGAAACAGCTTTTTTTCTATGAGCGATATACCAAAAAAAATCCAATCGCGTTTCTGATTGGAGTCTTAAATCGGTCAATTGATCAACACAGTGCTGTCCAATATGTGACCATTGCTCACCGAATGAACGAAAGCCCTTCTTATCCATTAAATAACGAGAAAATGCGACAAACAAATATGCACTATCCGTCGTTAAATGGCGCTTGTTCATTTGCTTAATCCCCAAAGCAACGATTCCCGCAATTCTTTTGCAAATACATTTGTTTTCAGAACGAACCAAAAATGAAATTAATCGAATGGCATATACAAAAATAGTATCTTTCTCCGAAATTCGGTTATCCAGGTCATTGATATTAAAACGTTTATGTTTTAAAGCTGCAGATAAAATGAATAGCTCAATAATCATATCAGGGATTCTATCCATATAAATCCTGGCAATAGCTAATCCCTTTTGAACCATTTTCAAAACGTTTTCATAATCCTTTTGCTTATAATACATCCGTGCGAGGCATTCATATGCTTTTATTCTTTCCTGTTTTGTTTGTGCATATTTTAGCAATATGGATTCAGCATTTTTGTATTCGCATTGATGAGAAGTATAATTGGTAGCTTTCAGTGCATTGAGATGCAAATCAAAAAGGAGAGAACTATTGTTTAAATCATTGTTTGAAAAAAAAGATTGACCATATTTAAAGAAATCAGTTGCTGATAAACAAGCACCAGCCATTAATGCTCTCTCTCCAGCAGACATACAAACACGAGCTAAATGAAGCATATCCTCAGTTGAAAGATTGTTTTCATTTGCATATTGGCAATGCCTTGCAATATCATATATATTTTTATTTGAATATTGTGTAGAATTCTTTGATAATATAAATTTGTAAACATCGGCATGATATCGTCGTTTTGTGTCCAATGTTAATGTTTCATAAAAAGCTTGCTGAACGGTATCATCTGAAAACTTCCATAGTGAGTCATCCTGATACCAGAAATTATTACCTTTTGTTGTAAAGGCGGGTAAAATAAGTCCTGACTTAACTGCTTTTTGAAGAATATCCTCCATTTCTGATAGAGTGTTTCCTGTTAATTGAGCAAGTAATTCAACACTCCACGTATTTCCCAGACAAGATGCAATCTGAAATAACTCTTTTTCTGTTTCGTTTAGCGCATCTAAAGCAGTTATTTGGGTATTATTTTTGGGAATTGGGATATGATAAAAATCCTTATGATGATGCTTGCACTTATCTATAAATGTTTTTACAAATGACGATGTATGCTCAGAACAGGTACCAACCACAAAAAAGGAAATAGACGAATGATTCAGCACTTTTTCAAGAAGTATCAGGGACTCCTGATCTGCCCGTTCCAAATGTTCAAGACACACTACAACAGGTTGATATTTCTGTGAAATCAACTGAAATAATGAAAGGAAAAATGGTTCGGCCGAGACAGTGATTCCTTTAGAAGCTTTAGAAAAGAGGATGTCCTCAAACGTTAACAGTTCAGGAACCATTTCATGTAAATATAGGGGACAGGTCAATCCCCGACTTACAAGACGTTTGAGTTGCGTTTCAAGTTCATGCAAAGACTGTAATCGAAAATGAGACAATAAAGATGATAATAATCGACCCATTAACACCAAAGGCAAATCAGGTGTCGAAGAAAAGCTATCCTGAATCCATATGCCATTGTTTTCCCATGCTAATGGAATCAATGTTTTGCATAAGGCTTTTTTCCCGATAATATCATCACCTGATATTAACACAAAAACGGATTTTTTGTTGGTGAAACCAGTACCTATTTCACCGGGTTGCCTTTCTTCTTTATATGAAAAACGGTTAAAAATGTCGAAAAGTGTTTTTTGCGCTTCTGACTGTAGCTGTTGTGTTTCTATTTCTGATTCAGAATGATCATCTATATGTATTGAATTTAAATACGAATTTCCATTTATAAATGATAAAATATCTGTTTTTAATGTCTTGGCAGAGTCATAACGCTTTGATGGATCTTTTTCCAACAACTTCATAATAATTTGAGAAATCATCTCAGGTACATGCTGAGTAATTGGTATATATGGATCATACCCTTCGTGTGGGGGAACTGGCTGACTATTGATATGAGCTTGAATGAGTTTAAAAGGATTTTTTTCCCGAAATGGTGGTGAATTCGTTAATAGTTCATAAAAAATGCACCCCAATGAATACAAATCAGAGCGCTCATCAATGGGATAATTCGTATAGCCTGTTCTTTCAGGAGATATTGTTTCAAAATTACCTCGTGGATAGGAAGGACTTATTGTTATTGTTTCACGTAATTGGACTGCAGACTGAAAATCTATAATATGTATGGTGTTGGTTTTGTTATTTAAAAGAATGTGATCCAAAGACAGATCCATATGTATCCAGCCCTGGGAATGAATCTGGTACAAAGCTTCGGCTGTTTTGCAAAATAATTGAATAATTTCATCTGTATGAAATATCCGTTTTGCACAAGCTTTGCCTAATGATAAGCTGTCAGTATCGTTATAAACGATTACCAAATTTTCGGAATTATTGATCAACGCTATTGGTTGAAGTACACAGTCCATCTGTAATGTAGCGATGGTTTTGTAGTCATGAAGAAAACCGATGCGTTTCCCCCAATTATTGAGGCGCTTTGCACTTTTAAGCACAACTGGCATATTATCGTTGATATTCAATGCCTGTTGAACAATCGTTTGGTCACTTTCGTACAATGTTTCAACAACTCGAAACTCTGAAATATCGATCATAATTAAGTTCCTTTACAAGAATCGGTTGAAATATCAGCAGAAGGTTCGTTCGCAATGATTGACGGTAGAATCATTGGATACAAAAATTCAACTTAGGAAGCGTCACGAATTTTATGACATTAACTCAAATATTTTTAAAAAGAACGTGTTGATGGATTGGATATAACTCAGAAATAATTTATGATGAAATGTATTGTATCGAAAATATCAAAAAATGGCAAACAAAAAACAATATGTTACTTTTAATATTATGGATTCAATTTTTTATATTTTTGAAATGCTTCTAAACCTTTTTCAAAGGTTTTATCCAAAGCAGCTGCTTTTTTTTTGGCATCCAGAGCTTCCTGATACTGTTTGGTTTTCAGTAAAATTTCAGAAAGTGTATCCCAATAGTTGCCCTCATTTGGGCACAGATGAACTGAAGCTCGGGAAAGATATTCAGCAAGTGCTAACTGCTCATCTTTTTCAGTCGCATATAGCCATGCCAGTCCATTCATTGCCGGTGAAGACAACATTAGAGATTCTCGATACATTTCAATGGCACCATCAATATTACCTTCTCTTTCAAGTTGCTTTCCCTTATTAATATAATACTGGCTATTACCCGTTTCAGATTTTCCACGCATGGATAGTTCCATGGAAACATTATCGTCGCTTCGTGTTATGGAATTTTTCTTATAATATGGTTGTTTTTCAGGCCTTGGCAAAGAGGGTTGGTTTTGTTTAAGTGTCAGTTCAGGGTTTCCCTGGATAATCATAACAGAAATTACAATGACCCCAAATAAGGCAAAAAAAAGACCTGGCCCAGCACTGGTCAATGAAAACTCCGTTTCTCCCAATTTTGCATGGAATTCTGAAGATTCAATTTCAGACTGAGGGTATAAACCTTTACAAAAAAGCCTATAACCAAGAGTAATGCTCAAAGCACCAACAAAAATAATCGATAATCTGTACGCTGCCAGATATCCTAAAAAACCCCAAGTAATTTCCATAAATTTTTCCTTCAGTAATGCTCTGAAAATAAATTCCCCATTCTAAATTTACATTTTCGGTTCTTGTTTGTAGAGACAAGGCATGCCTTGTCTCTACGATCTATCGCCACGAAACGTACAATTCTATATTGTGGTTCCCTATTTTTCAATTGTTCCTGAGTAATGGTTTTTCATTTTTTCAATAGCCTGATCACTATTGGAAAAGCAATGGCAATGAAAATAATGATACCAGGAACAGAAATGTATGGCTTATACCATGGTAAGTTATCAGCTTTCGCTTTTTTGACTTCATCCAGAAACCAATTGCCAATCAGTATGGCTGCCACAAGAACTGAAATGAATGAAAGAAATTGAATCATGGTTTCCCCTCTTCAGGCAAGATTATTTTGTAATCAATTGAATTGCGGTTCCTAAGAAATGCTCTGAAAATAAATTCCCCATTCTAAATTTACATTTTCGGTTCTTGTTTGTAGAGACAAGGCATGCCTTTTCTCTACGATCTATCGCCACGAAACGTACTATTGTAAATAGAGAACTTATTTTTCAATTGTTCATAGGGAACCACAATTTAATAACTTTCCCATTCTTGCATCCCATATTCAAGCTGACTTTGTCCGATGCAAAATCGAAAAAACTTCGAAATAAAATAACTATTCCTTCAGCTTTTTCAATTTTCCATCGAACAAATTCAACCTGAATATGAACGCCATAATGGGAAAGTTATTAAATTGTGGTTCCTAAGTTTACATGCAAAAAGCGGGATACTGATTTCAGCATCCCGCTTTATATCGATATTAATGATTTGTCATCACTATTTTTTGGGATGGCAATTACCACATCCTGCTGGCGCAGCTTTGGTACCATTCTTTTTATTGTAATCCTTATGACAGCCAATACAGTTCATATGAAGTGCTTCAGCGTGAAATTCGAGCTTTTGAGACTTTGTTTTGGCATCTTTGGTTTTTTTGCTGGGTTTCGTATGACAGGCGATACAGTTTTGAACAGGATCACCCATTTTTAAAGTCAATGGTTTGCCTTTAGCATCATGATGGCATTCACCACAAGCAAGCTCATAATCTTCAATATGAGCTTTATGTGTAAAGTTTACAATGCCTTTTTTATGCTTGGCATAGGCAGGATTTTCCATCATTATAACATCAGAAACTTCTGTTTTTCCAGCAGGTAAAGCTTTTGTCTCTTTTTGGGGCGCAGGTTTATGCGCTTCTTTTTTATGAGCTACAGCTTTTTTGGCAACCGCTTTTTCTTTTTTGGCAACCGCTTTTTCAGCGTGTGCTTCGGTTTTTGCAACTGCATGTTCCTCAGCAACTGCAGTTGTACCATGATCTGCATCTTCCTGAACGTCCGCTTTGATACTTGCGTAATGATCATCGGACGGCTTTTGTGCGTCAATGACAATAATTCCAAAAAGCACAAAAATTAAGATACATAAAACAGTCATGATGGATACGGATTTTTTGTCCATGAATACATCTCCTTTTACAATAATTTTAACATGTTATTAAATAAAACCAATGAGTAAAATATATGAATCAATGTTTTTTGTCAAAACTTTTTCCATTTCATCAGTTGTATCAAGGTTATGCCAAGGCATCGTCAGGGATATCGGCGTTGGTATAAAGTTTTTGAACATCATCGCAATCTTCAAGCGCTTCCATTAGTCGAACGGTTTGTTCAGCTTCTTTGCCTTGAAGCGTGAGCATATTTTGTGGAATCATGCTAATTTCGCTCATTTCAATAGGAATGGATGCTTTTTCTATAGCTTCTTTAACAGCCTCAAAGTCTCCTGTTGTGGTGATAACTTCAAAAGAATCGCCTTCATCATTAACATCTTCTGCACCTGCATCAATGGCAACTTCCATCAATTGATCTTCATCTACAGCACTCTTTTGGATAACGATCAAACCTTTTTTATCAAACATCCAGGCCACACATCCATTTTCACCCAGGTTACCACCAGATTTATTAAACAAATGTCTAACATCTGCAACCGCTCTGTTTTTGTTATCTGTAAGACATTCTACAAGGACAGCAGCACCACCAGGCGCATATCCTTCGTAAATAATTTCTTCGTAATTAACGCCTTCAAGTTCTCCTGTACCTTTTTTAACGGCACGTTCCATGTTGTCCTTGGGCATATTTTCACTTTTAGCAGCCGCAATAGCAGATCGTAAACGGGGGTTAGAATTGGGATCTCCACCGCCCATTCGGGCAGCAACTGTAATTTCTTTAATCAGCCTGGAAAATACTTTCCCGCGCTTGGCATCTGCTGCACCTTTTTTGTGCTTGATACTTGACCATTTATTGTGTCCTGACATATCTATTTACTCCTTTTCACTGGGAATTTTTATTTCAGATTTCATTCCCAATCCAATAATATACATTTCTTTACTCGCTTTTCGCGTTGTTTTGGGTCTATATAATTGATGCGATCTAAAACGACTTTTGACGGCATCTATTATTTCGTGAGTATCAGATCCTTGAAATATTTTACATAAAAAATGTCCACCTGGAAGTAAATATTGCTGAGCCATTTGCAGAGCAACTTCACAAAGTCTTAATGATCGCAGTGCATCAACATCTTTACGACCTGTCGTATTCGGCGCCATATCACTTAAAATAACATTGAAAGGAGAGCCTTCGATAGTGTCACTTTCAATGAGCTTAAAAATGTCTTCTATCAAAATTGTGTGAGGTGTTTTGATACGAATGGATATTTTTTTTAGGTCAACGCCAGTAATATATCCCGTATTTTTTAAAATTTCAGATATATATTGAAGCCAGGAACCAGGCGCACATCCTAAATCCAAAACCGTGTTACCAGGTCGTATCAGTTGATATTTTTTCTGAATTTCCTTCAGTTTATAAACGGATCGGGCAGAATAATTTTCTTGTTTTGCCTTATGTGTGTAATGATCCGCCCATAAATTTTTGTTTTTTTTCTTTTTCATTATTCAAATAAATACAGCATCACCTGTTGAACATCACGTATACCAATTAGTTCTATTTGTGGCTTTTGTGTCATTCTTTTTAAATTACTATGTGGAATCAGACAACGTTGAAATCCCATTTTTGTGGTTTCAGCCAGTCTTTTTTCCAAATGACTGATGGGTCGAATTTCACCTGTCAGTCCAATCTCACCAAATACAGCGGTATGATTTGGTACCGCCTGATCCAGAAAACTCGATGCCACCGCAGCAAAAATCCCCATATCAATCGCAGGTTCATCAACTTTAACGCCGCCAGTAACATTCATAAAAATATCGTGCTGCATGAGATTTAATCCTGCTTTTTTTTCTGCAACAGCAACCAGCACTGCGACGCGGTTACTGTCCAGTCCTAAAACAGTTCTTCGGGGATTACCAAAAACAGTTCTCGATGCCAGCGCTTGAATTTCTACTAAAATGGGCCGTGTTCCTTCCATGCTCGCTGTTACTACTGAACCGGGTACATTTTGAGGCCGTTCTGATAAAAAAACCGCTGATGGATTGCCGACTTCTTCAAGTCCAGAATCTTTCATTTCAAATACACCAATTTCATTGGTGGAACCAAATCGATTTTTTACAGATCGTAATATGCGAAACACATGATTCCGATCTCCCTCAAATGAAAGAACCGTATCGACCATATGCTCCAACAGCCTGGGCCCAGCGATAGAACCGTCTTTGGTCACATGCCCCACAATAAAAACCGGCAAATTACGTTTTTTAGCAATTTGCATGATTTGCATAGCCGCTTCCCGAACCTGACTGACAGTTCCCGGAGCAGCGGTTAGATCAGGGCTATACAATGTTTGAATGGAATCAGCGACCAACACATCGGGCTTAACAGATTCTATCATCGGATAAATAGCAGTCAAATCAGTTTCTGAAACAACCCACATATTTGAATGTGATGTTTTCAGACGATCACTTCGCATTTTAATCTGCCTGACAGACTCTTCACCCGAAATATAAAGCACTTTATGGTGTGCATTTGATAATCCATAGAGTGCTTGAAGCATTAAGGTTGACTTTCCAATTCCTGGATCACCACCCACTAAAACCATTGACCCAGGAACAAGTCCGCCTCCCAGCACCCGGTCAAACTCATGAATGTTTGTCTTTAAACGGTAGTCAGGGTTAAGGTGAATACTGTCAATGGAAACAGGATCATTTTGACGTAACTTTTTATTTCCACTTGTTGCTTTCGCATGAGCATCAACTTCTTCAACCAGGCTTCCCCATGTGTCACATTCTGTGCATTTCCCCATCCATTTACGGCTTTGATAACCACATGTCTGGCATACAAATATGTTTTTTTTATCTTTTTTCACGATAAACGGATTTAAATATCATAGTTTTATGTCATTGATCAACTGTATTTTTAATTGGCAAAATTCCACTTATCCAGATACAAAAGATTCAAAAATTAAAGTGAGAGAGGCTGATCCTAACCTCGATAAGGCAATGAAGAATGATGAAGATCAATTTTTAATGCGCCATCATTAGATATGGTATAGCCAAATGTAAACTCCACTTTTATTTCATTCTTTTCTTTATCTAAAAAAAAATAATTTCCCATTGCCAAAGCTCTTTTTTCCTCTAAAATAATCCCTGCGTTTTCAAACCATATTTTTATCCAGGGATTTAATGCAAAACCGTGATCTTCAGAAAAATTTTATCCCCTCCTACAAAATATGATTTAGCTCCTTTTTTATCCAATCGAAATTGGATATGATGAGCTTTTGTGGGTTTAAATAAGACTGTACCGTGATCAAAGGCATATAATTGATCAATCATTACCTCTGCCTCTTTTTCACATCGTACGTGATCTTCCATAAGAGAACCAATACGAATAATTCCATTGGCCCAATTTTTTTTGAGCATCTAAAACATTTTGTTCTGTAATCATGGCATTATCCTTATCATAGAAATACAAATTTTTTGGAAAGTCTTAATTTTGGCATAATCAAATTTTCATTTATTTACTGTAACCGTAAAAAACTAAATTGCGTTTTTCCATAATGCCGGCTTTCATATCGTTCTAATCCCTCTGGAATCAATATGTCATCCCTGACAGAATGTTCAGCAACGATAACGGTTTCAGTTTTTATGCATTGACTATCCATGAGGTGATATAAAGTTTTCTCAATATGTTTATCGCGATAAGGCGGATCCATAATGATGATATCAAAAAATTTTCCTTTTATGCACGATAAGTTCCGAAAAATATCCCATCGAATGACTTGAGTTTCATTGTCAATATTCAATCGTTTGATATTTTCCATTAACAACCGAATATCCTTATCAATGAAAACTACAAATTGAGCACCTCTGCTAATCGCTTCAATACCCATTGCACCGGTTCCTGCAAAAAGATCAAGAACGGTTGCACCACTGATATTATTCGTCAGTATGTTAAACAAAGATTCTCGGTGTTTATCCGCAGTTGGTCGGATAGTTTGGTTTCGAGGGGTAAGTAATTTTTTTCGTTTAAATTTACCGCTGATAATTCTCACGATTTAATCTATATTCTGAAGTATTTTCTGAACGTAAGTAACACTCTCTCCAATGGCTTTTGCGGTATTTTGAACCGATTGACCATATTGGTTTAATTTTTTTAAAATATATGTTTTCTCAAAGGCCTTTCGTGCATCTGAAAAAGAACTAAAGGCAAAAAGAGAATCTGTGGCTTCAGTATCAACAAAAAGATATGGATTGTATGGAGCGGGTATATCCGAAGCTTCTATAGTCTCTTTATTAACAGTGATTGCCAATCGTCCCAGAAGATTTTTCATTTCACGAACATTCCCAGGCCATGAATAAACATTGAAAAGTTCAATCACTTCCTGAGTGACATTTTGAGGAGTGTTTTGATTCTCTTTTGACAATTCTTTTAGAAATGTACTGGTCAGTATGGGAATATCTTCCAACCTTTCTCTTAATGGTGGAACATAAATCGGAACCACATTGAGCCTGAAAAATAAGTCCTCGCGAAATTGGCCATTTTGAATTTCCAGCTCTAACTTTTTATTTGTACTGGCAATAATTCGGACATCAACATGAATATCACGTCCTCCTCCCACACGCTGAAATTTCTTATCTTCCAAAATTCTCAGTAATTTCCCCTGACTGGCTATGCCCATATCTCCGATTTCATCCAAGAATAGCGTTCCTTGATTGGCTAACTCAAATTTGCCAATTTTCTTTGAAGTTGCCCCTGAAAAAGCACCTTTTTCATGACCAAACAGTTCACTATCCATAAAATCTTCCTGGATTTTTGAACAATTCACATCAATCATTGGTTTATCTGAGCGACGACTGAATTGATGAATGGTTCTGGCCACAAGTTCTTTTCCGGTGCCATTTTCTCCAGTAATCAAAATCCAGGCATCTGTGGGTGCGGCGGTATGAATTTCCTGTTGGAGTTTCATGATAGAAGGACTCTGGCCAGTTAACGAATGCTTTTCTATGGTCTTTTTTCGTAAATATCGATTTTCTTCTTCAAGACGTCTAAAATTTAAGGCATTGTTGATCGTAACGATCACTTTATCTATGGATAATGGTTTTTCGATAAAATCGTAAGCACCAAGTTTGGTGGCCTTCACAGCTGTATCTATTGTTCCATGTCCAGTAATGATAATGACCTGAATGTGCTGATTATCCTTTTTAATTTCTTTCAATGTGTCAAGGCCATCAATTCCTGGCATCCAAACATCGAGCAAAACAAGATCCGGAGACTCATTCTCAATGGTTTTTAAGGCTTCATACCCATTTGATGCTGTTAGCACTTCAAACCCTTCGTCGGATAAAATTCCTTTTAATGACTGAAGGATACTGGGCTCATCATCCACTATCAAAATCGATGGAAACATGGCATCATCCTTTTTAATTGCAAAATTGGTACATTAATGAATCAGTATTTCTTACCTGTTTTTATTGCTTATGTCAATCAAACAGTCAATAAAGGGTAAGTAAGTAGGCGATCATAAGTTTTCGGGTATACAGAAGTTTTATCATATATGTAACAAAAGAATTGCAATTAAGCTAAAAGGTACGATCTCGGCAATTGCAAGAACAGCGTAGGGCTAAAGCCCATAGCCGTCAGGCTAAG
>Ga0272440_1001535_pt1 | contig 18774 bp, 10 predicted proteins | sample SSMMMBAug17_FD_192440 | JGI IMG/M metagenome (GOLD analysis project Ga0272440, IMG submission 192440) | Marine sediment archaeal communities from Little Sippewissett salt marsh, Falmouth, MA, United States - SSM-MMB-Aug17 | ecosystem: Environmental > Aquatic > Marine > Wetlands > Sediment ...
GGTGGGGTCATGGGTGATGGCGGACTTCCCTTGAAAACTATCGATGGCCTAATCTTTCCCGGAACTGGAATCGCTGAAATCAATGCCCGTGTGTATGGATGATGAGGATTCTTTAACACCTGATGAGTTTTTCCTAGCTCAACAATCTTTCCCAGATACATGACAGCCACTCGATCAGAAATATGATTAACCACACTCAAGTCATGAGAAATAAAAATATAGGAAAATTCATGCTTTTCCTTGAGTGACATCAATAAATTAATAATTTGCGCTTGAATGGAAACATCCAAGGCACTAACGGCTTCATCACAAATGACCAACTCAGGCTGCATGGCAATTGCGCGGGCAATGTTGATCCGCTGACGTTGTCCACCAGAAAATTCATGGGGATATCGAAACATCGCTTTGGGATCCAGGCCAACTTCATTTAAAAGATCTGTGGCTGTATCTTGTTGGCTTTTTTTCAGCATGCCATGATAATTTAATCCCTCAGTGATTATATCCAGAACATTCATTCGCGGATTTAGTGAAGATTGTGGATCCTGAAAAATCATTTGCATTTTTCGGCAAAGTTTCGTTCTGGAGCTACCGGCCTCAGTCAAAATGGAATTTCCCTGTAAACGGATGTCACCATCGTGAGGCTTTTCCAAAAGCATAATTGTCCGGCCCAAAGTGGTCTTGCCACATCCGGATTCTCCAACCAGGCCTACAGTTTCACCCCGTTGAATAGTCAGAGAAATATTATCTACTGCTTTAACAAATCCCACTGTTTTTGAAAAAATTCCTTTTCTCACCGGATACCAAGTCTTTAACCGGTCAATCTCAAAAAAATATGGATTTGTGTTATTTTCTTTTGCTAAGTTCATTGTGCTTTATTTACATTTTGTTTTTATTTCAAACGATGAACTATATCGGAAACCCCTCTTTTTTTCAAGAACAGAAAAAAATACTTGACAATTGACTGCTTTTCCAAACATAGAGTATCGCAAAAAATTCATTTCAGTTGATTAAACAGTTAAAGCAATTGATCCATATTGCCTAAATTTAAAAATAAAACAGTATGTTGGCAGAGAATTGATTTAGCCCTACCAATTCTGATAATATGACCTGCCAAAATAATGCCGAAAAACGATAAGAATAGTCAGGTAAATGAAAAAACTGATGACTACGATCAAATCATTAATCAAATATTTTCTACAAAAGTTGCGTATGGATGCTGGAATCCAGTGGATCAAAGAAAAATGGCATATCCTTATGACAAGCAACGACAATCCGCATGATATTGCCATGGGACTGGCCATCGGTATTTTTGGCGGCATTGTGCCTATTATTGGATTACAAACAATTCTGGTCATTGGTATTTTATGGTTCTGTCGTCGAACCAACTATGTGGCTGCAATGTTATCCAGTTGCATTATGAACCAATTTACAATCATTCCAATATTATATCTGGATTACCAAGTGGGTATTTTGTTCATACCTCCCAGTAAAATTTTGAATTTCGTAACAATCAAACAAATGTTTTCACAAAATGATATCTCGCAATTGTTTTATATTGGCAAGGAGATCTTTTATCCCATGTTATTGGGTGGAATTATTTGCGGAATTTTTTGTGCAACTTCAGTATATGGACTAACGGTTGCCTATTTGAAGTATCGAAGGAGACGAAAGAGGCATCTCCAGTAACTGTTAATGAGACGTTCAAATTTTTACGAAAATAATCAATTACCCGCTTGAATCTTTTTATCATTATAACTAAATAAAATATTGACTTTTTTAAATCATTGCTTCATTAATTCAAATGGATTGAATCATTAATTATTTTTTAAACATTAAAGGAGTTGTCAAGATGAAACGAGTTGCATTAATTATTTTTATTTTATTGATCGCCTCACAAGTTAGTTCAAAAGAATACGTTGTTGGGGTCAAGCCTACGCCCCCATTTGTCAATGTTTCGGCGAACAATGAACTGTCGGGCTTTTCTATCGACCTTTTGGATCAGTTAATGTTAATAATGGATCCGACAGCAAAAATCCGCTATCACATTGATCCAGAAATGAAATCCCACCTTCAAAGCGTTGTTCAAAATAAGGTGGATTTTGGTATTGCTGCCACAACAATCACAGCAGAGCGAGAGAAAATTCTGGACTTTACCCAACCATTTTACAAAGCGGATCTGGCGATTCTTGTTCCCAGAAGCGACACGCAAAGATGGGCATTTGTGGACATCTTTTTGTCAAAAGAATTGATGATCACCCTTTTTGGTATTTTTTTGTATGTGATGTTCATTTCTCATGTCATCTGGCTGGTTGAACGTAATGGTGAAGAAGCCCATTTTTCAAAACCCTATTCAGATGGTATTATTCAAGCCCTTTGGTGGACAGTGGTAACAATCTCAACAGTGGGTTATGGGGATTTTCATTTAAAGCGACCACTCGGGCGGTTTATTGGTGTTTTTGTTATTTTTAGTGGTATCATGCTGTTTGGTGTTGCCATTGCATCGCTGACATCCGCATTGACAGTCCAACAGCTCAAGCCAACTATCACTGGCCCCAAAGATCTGCCAGGTCATACCATTGCAGTGATTGAAAATACATACACTGCAAAAGCAACTGTCAATATGGGCGTATATCAAAAATCCATCCGTACTTTGTATGAGGGCCTTGTGGCGCTGGACAGTCGAAAAGTTGATGCTGTCGTTCATGATCGTCCACTGCTTCAATATCTGATTAAGGATTTTACAGATCAACGCTTTTTGATTGTTGATAAAGGTTTTGCCCCATCAACCTACGGTCTTACATTGCCTCAGGGCAGTAAATTGACCGAAAAGCTCAATATTGCTTTATTGAAATTACTGGAGGGGGGAAAAGATTCTATTTACAATGATATCCATAAAAAATGGTTTGGGGAATAGAAAATGAATCTAGGGCGAACATAAAGTTCGCCCAGTCCTAATTTGGTTTAATGTCATCATCCAAGCAAAACATTCTTCGGGTTAGATCCAAACCCACTGATTGATCTTTATGAAATCCCTTTCCTTTTAAAAACTGTATAGGATCATGCAAAATTTTATTCATAATGGCATTGCCCATCAGTTCCAATGCAGGATATAATTGATCAAATGATTCATTCTGTAAAGTCTGGCAGGTTTTCTGGATTTCAAAATGGGTAATTGTTTCCAGCTTGTGTTTTAAAGCCTTGATTGTTGGAACAATATCCAGGTTGCGTAACCATTCTTCAAACCGAACCACAGCTTCATCAATAATTCGCTCTGCGCGAAGGGCTTCCTTTTTACGCTGATTGACATTGATATCAATCACGCCTTGTAAATCATCAATATCGTAAAGATAGGCATTTTCCAACTGGTTGATGTCTGGATCAATATCCCGCGGTACAGCAATATCAATAAAAAAAATGGAGTGTTGTTTTCGACGTTTCATCACTTTTTTCATTTGATTTTTGGATAAAATACATTCTGTTGCGCCTGTCGAACTAATCACAATATCCACATTGACCAGATGATCCAGTAATTCATCAAACCGAAGAGCCGTTCCTTTGAATCGGCTGGCCAGTTGCATACCCCGTTCAAAAGTGCGATTCACAACATAGATCGTTCCCACATGGTGGCGAATTAAATGCTCAACAGCCAGCTCGGCCATTTCGCCGGCGCCAATCAGCATAACCGTTTTTTTTTCCAGTGTCCCAAATATTTTTTTTCCCAGTTCAATTGCGGCATAACTGATTGATACGGCATGATCGCCAATCCCGGTCTCAGAGCGTACGCGTTTGGCCACTGAAAACGTTCGATGCAGTAATCGGTTGATTAGAACACCAGCAGATTTCTTTGATACAGCTAAGCGGTAGGCCTCTTTTATCTGACCCAATATTTGGGGCTCACCAATCACCATGGAATCAAGACTGGCGGCAACGCGAAATAGATGTCGAACAGCGTTCAAATTATGATGCACATAAAACAAGGGTTTGATATCGGTAACAGTCACTTGACGATACGCGGATAAAAAACTCAGCCATTTCTCCATGATTTGCAATTCGGCATTTTTTTCAGATAGTTCTGTTACAACCAGTATTTCTACCCGGTTACAAGTCGAAAGAATACAGATTTCTGAAAAAGTTGAATCTTGTATCAGTGAATCGATTGTCTCAGTGATATCATCCTTTGAAAATGCCAGCGTTTCCCGAATATGAACAGGCGCTGTTTTATGATTCAGTCCAATCAATATGATTTGCATAGATGATCACTCAACTCAGGAAATCAGAATTCATGATGTAGGGGATTTCCTTAAAAATTCGTAAAATCTCCATGATGTCCCTTTAATAAAAAATTGACACCCAGAAATGTAAAAATAACCAGATAAATACCCACAATTGCCAGGCTAGCCAGGCGACGACCACGCCATCCCAATGCCATCCGGCCATGAAGGATAGCGGCATAAAACAACCAGGTCATGGCCGACCATACCTCTTTGGGGTCCCATTTCCAATAATGACCCCATCGAATTTGCGCATAGATACAGCCCGTCATTATACCGATAGTCAACATAGGAAACCCCAGAGCAATACATGTATAACCCGCTTGATCCAAGCTTTCCAGGGATGGCAATCGGGCATAGAAAAAACCGCGACTTTTGTTTTTGATTGCTTTTTGTTGAATCAAATAAAAAACTCCCACACAAGCAGCCAAAGCAAAAGCGCCATTTCCCAACAATGAAGTGATAACATGCGCACTTACCCAAAGGCTTTCAAATTGTTTATCAATCACAATATCCGGTTTGGGCAAGAAATAGGCAACTCCCAGAATTAGGGTTGCTATAGGTGTGATCAAAGATCCCAGCATACGAATACTTAATTTAAATTGAAAGATAAAGTATACAGTGACCAATGCCCATACAGTCAAAGAAAGAATATATTGCAGATTATGTGCAGGGATATGACCGATTCGAAAGTAGGCAATAATGATTAAAAGGGTATGACATAAAAATCCAGCCCATAGCTGCCCGGCACCAATTTGGGCTAAAAATTTTTTTTGAAATGCAACAAAGGCCAGATACCAAATTGTGCTCAGTGCATACAAGAATAACACCAGAGCAAACAGTATATTGGATAGACTTTTTAAATCCATAATTAAATTGCCATTCGCATTAAATCCTCAGCAATCCATAACGGCCCTGAATAGGATTTTCGACATTGTTGTGAAATATTTTCTGTATCGCATTCAGGATACAAATGTGTCAAAACGAGTCCTCGAACGGATGCTTCATGCGCAATTTTTCCGGCAAGGGTTGGTGTCAAATGTCCTTGAACTTTTTTGTTATCGGGCATTGCAGATTCACAAATCAATAGGTGCGCATTTTGAGCAATTTCAATCAGTTCTGAACATTCGTCAGTATCGCCGGAATATACCACAGATGCCCCCGAACTGCTTGTGAACCGATATGCAATACTTTCAGGATTATGGTTTGCATTGATAGAATTGACATCAAAACCATCAAATATGCGATGATCTGGTGCAGCAGTACTCATTTCGTCCAATATCAACGCATCTAGTTCAATCCAATGACCGAAAACAGATTTTAATTGTTCATAGAAAGTTAAGAATCCATTTCCTGCAGTGATACGCAATGGTTTGCTTCGTATTAACCCACTGTATTTTGATGCAAACAGGATTGAGATCAATTCGCTGGTATGATCCGGATGAAAATGACTATAAAAAATGTGGCTTAACTGATTCAGTGTCACTCCGGCTTCCAATAATCTTCGGGTTGTGCCAGGCCCTGAATCAATGAGAACTTTGTGATCATCTATTTCAAGCAAGACAGAACAGGCGCTGCGTCTTAATGTTGGCACACAGGTTCCGGATCCAAGAATCGTGATATTTATTGTTTGTTTATTCATATTTTTTAACTATTTTATTTATTAACAAACCTATGCTTTTTTATTTGATTAATTCCGAGGAAGCTGAAAACTATGATTCAAAGTCATTTTTCTGTTTCATTAGTAAGGCTTTTAAGTCTCTAACTTCAGCCTGAAATTGAGAAATCTGTTCATCCCTTTGAGAAATCTGTGCATCCCTTTGAATAAGTTCTTCATTCTTTTGAAAGAGCTCTTCATTCTTTTGAAAGAGCTCTTCATTCTTTTGCGAGAGCTCTTCATTCTTTTGAGTAATCATTAGTTTTGTCTGTTGTAATGCATGTTGCCATGTTTCCTGTTCACGGATGGCATTAAGTCGCTCTTGATATAAAAGAAACGCTTTTTGGTCATCTGAAAAATGGATTAATGTTTCCATGGCTTGCCTAAACTCCTCTGTGTTTAAAAATGGTGGTAATTCATCAATATCCAGAGTATGACCTTCCCTAAAAAAGTACAGCCATTTGTCTTTATCACTACTGATTTCAGAATTTTTACGTAGAAATGGCAATTGCAACAGATGAATATCAAGTTGATCTGAAAAGTGAAATTTAAGAATTCGTTCATAAATCTGAAAATTCAAATGTAAATACTGATCAGTTTCTTGATCCAGCTTTTTTTTCATAGTTCCAAATAAGTAGTCTTCCAACACCCAAATAGATGTAGTTGGTTTTAATTTGCTATATTGGTGACCACTATTTAGCTGTGAATGATATATGCCTGACCAATTATACAAAATTCTTGATGGTAACCAGGCATTGACTGCGATTTGAATATCAATTTGGTGATGATGGCCTTTGTTGTCTTTTGTTTTAATATCTACAATACTTAACTTATTGTCTTTAAAATGTTTTTCATTGTAAGGGTTTAAAATAGTCACATCCAGAATCATGTCATTACCATGTAACCCCAGCACTGCATTTAAAAAGTTGATTAAAAGTGGTTTGTTTCCTTCTGTGCCAAGAATCGCTTTAAAAACACAATCGACAGTGGGCCTAATTTGAACCTTTCCCATACGTTCTCCTTTATTCGTGTGGCAGATGAATACAGATATATATTATATTGATAAAAAAAAATCAATTATTACCGATATTGTTTTCCTTTTGATTGAGCAGGCTTTACGTCACTGGTTCCAACCTGCAGGGCACAAACCTATGAATTGAAGTTCCAATTGGATCTCGGTGTGTGTTTTTGGTCAGATGGTTAACATTAAAACCGCTAATTCCACCATTGTATATTAATCCAAAAACAATTGGAATTAATACCATGCCTTCCTTATAATTAAGATGCAACCCCCAATACAAACAAAAAATTCAACCATTATCAGGAATAATCAATATTTGCCCTGGATATAATGTTGTTCTGCGAGAAATATTATTCTCCTGTAAAATTCTATTAATCGGCACTCCGGTTTTTCTAGAAATTCTACCCAGATAGTCGCCTTGCTTTACGCGATAGGTTCTTGAGTTCTTTGAAGGAATTTTCAAAATCTGGCCAGGATAAATATTTGTTTTCGTACTGATCCCATTGGCTCGGGCAATGGATTGAACGGATACGCCATTATTTCTGGCAATTTTTCCCAAATAGTCGCCATGCTTGACCCTGTATTTGCTTGATGACATGGAATATGTTCGACTCGAACGACTGGATGATGGAATTCTTAATCGCTGTCCCGGGTATATGTTTGAAGTCACGCGTATGCCATTGGCCCGTGCAATATTTTTTGCAGAAACACCGGTTTTCTTTGCAATTTTTCCCAGAAAATCACCTTTTTTAACACGATAGGTCCATCCGGTCTTTTTCCGCTGGCTTTTGCTTGAGTACTTTTTTCCATTGTATGATGGAATATACAAGCGTTGACCTGGATGAATTCTTGAATTCAATCGCATGTTGTTGGCTCGTGCAATGGATCGGGCTGAAACACCTGTTTTTCTGGCAATTTTTCCCAAATAATCACCGCGTCGGACAGTGTAAGTGGTCATTTTGGGTTTGGTACTTTTTTGACTGTCAGGAATATCCAGTAATGCTCGGTTAATATAAGACTGTGTCATCGTGTCAGGAAAAAAGACATGCGTGCCTTTGGGGAGCCATCGGTTATATTTAAACACTGCGGAACGAATGGCAGGATTCAGTGCCTTGAAAGTTTTTTTCGATACATTCACATAGTCACATAAGGTATTAACACGGATATAATAAGACAGTTTCACCATCTTTCGTTTTAACCTGGGATGGAATTGAACATTTCGAAAATATTTTTTATAATTGGGGTCAATTTCTGTTGTAGCGATAAAACAGCTGTAGAAATTTTTTGAAGCAAATCGAAATGAACGACTTTTATGGTGTTTGATAATTAAAGATATATCTTTTGAGCCGGTATTGCGAATAGCACGTTTCATACCGCGCAAGCCATGATTATAGGCTGTGATTGCCAATGGCCAGGAGTCCAGCTTCTCATAATTGTGGCGAAGCAATTTGGCGGCCGCAATGGTTGATAAATATGGATCTCGGCGTTCATCCACCGCAGCATTTATTTGAAGATATAATCGTCCTGTAGAAGTTATAAACTGCCACAATCCACTGGCACCTGCTTTTGAGCGTGCGTTGGGATTGAATGATGACTCAACATGGGGTAGATATGCTAACTCCGGCGGAACATCGTACTTTTTCAAAATCTGACGAATGTCATCAATGTAGCGACCAGAACGTTCCAGGCCTTTGAGAAAACGATCGCGTTGACCACGTTGGAAACGAATGCGATGATGTGCACGTTTCAAGGCTCTGCTGGGCGCATATTGATTATATAAATCGACGATGCGTTGTTCCTCAAATGACCATTGCTCAGGAGAGCGATGATTGATATGACTGAGATATTGTTCAATTTTTCGTTTTTCTTGTTTGATATAGCGGGACAATGAGCGTCCCTGACGTTTTCCGACATAGACTTTTTGAAAAATAACCAGGGGATAATCCCTGTCATGAAGCAGGCCCTCATTTAAGGAAACCGAAGTATAAATTTGTTTCCAGAAGGCGATATTGTCTTTCAATGATTGGGGTTCTGGAAAATAATGGCTTGCAAAACCATTTACAGCGAATAAGAATACGCCAACAAATACAAAACTGATCTTTTGTTTAATTTTATTCATGTCCATTGTATCAGAGTTCTTTCGATTGCTGGATATCAGGTCCCAATACCCTGAATCGCATTGATATTGGCTACTTTATCAATATCCAGCAATATTTTGACACTGCCTTCGATATTGGCCAGACCCAGGAGAAACTCTGTATCGACTTTTGTGCCAAACGTTGGGGTTTCATCAATATTTTCCTCAGTAACATTCAGTACTTCTGTGACTGAATCCACAACATTCCCCACTTGAATGACTTCATCATCTACATAAATTTCAACCACAATGATACACGTTCGATCTGAATATTCGATTTCTGGCATATTGAACCGGATACGAAGATCCATAACAGGAATCACTTTGCCGCGAAGATTGACCACCCCCTTTACATATGGGGGCGTGTGAGGAACCGGAGTAACACTTAACATCTGAGTGATCTCTTTGACTTTGACAATCGCGATACCATATTCCTCCGCTTCTAAAGAAAATGTCAAATATTTTCCCTCGTTTATTTTTGTTACTTGATCTTTTTCATCCATATGCTTCACCTCCTTGCAAATTTTCATATTGCGGTGAAATCCATGTCCGCAATCCTGTTTTTAAGTGTTTTGAGCCAAAAATATTGACTGCCGGTGATGGTATCTCTAAAAAATATTTGATTTATACGTATGAATGATATGATGTAAGTCCCAATCCACAACATATTTCTTAATTTTTTTAAGACCATCAATCTCTAAGTTTCTAATTAACCCCTTATATTAATATGGAAATTATTAATTGTCAAAAACAGATTTGAACTTAAGTGTATCAAATTGTTTCCATCGCTTGGTTTTATACAAAAATGGCGGGATGTTATACTTTTAATTATCTATAATCAGGAAATGTTAGATATTTATTTCAAAATATCTAAAATGTTGAGGACGCTTTCATATTCGGAAATAATGGGTTTTTTCATAGAGAATCGCAAATCAATGCGTCGATTTTTCCGTTGTTTATCAATGGTGTTGTCATTTTTCACTAGTGGACGGGTTGCCGCATAACCGCTCACTGAAAACATGGGTTTACCATAGCTATTTTTCAGTTTTTTGAGCGATAACCCAATTGTCAAATTTTCAGACCAGAATTTCCACACAGCAATGGCTCGATAGCTGGACAATCCCCAGTTGCCCATTTCAAGGGAAACAGCCTTTCGACTATCAGTATGTCCCTCGATAAATATGGTATCAATATAGGTGTGACGTTTGTTTTTGTTAATTGCATCATACAAGGCATGACCAATATCTGCCAAAAGCGCTTTTTTATCATCAGGAATTTCATAGCACAATGAATCAAAATATAGGCGTTCATCTGGAATCCGAAGCACAGAATAGTTTTCAGAAATCTCAACAATAATGCCGCGATCTGCCAGATAATCTCGAATTTCTAACAGCATGGTGGCCCGAATCTGATTGGCTTTTTGGATTTCGCGAATAGCATCGTGCACGCGTTCCTCCATTGTGGATAACTTGATTATCAATAACACACATGCCAGAATAAAAATAACCAGAAGGCCGGCCATAATATCTGAAAATGATATCCAGTAAGGGTTATCCTCATCTGGAGACCGGTTACGCCCAGTTTCAAATACGCGGATCATATTTTATTATTATTTTTCCTGTTACAATGTTCTATAAGATTCACATTTCTTTTTTCATCATCGTTTTCGCACAAACAATCGCATAATTGCTTGAGATAGACACATCTTGCCCAAACCAGTCTTTTTCAGCACCATCACTTGTAATAATTTTTTGCAGTTATGTTTGGGTGTTATTTTCGTTTGTGTATATAAACGCTATATCTGAAAGCGGCAACTAAGAAATCGCTAAAGCAAGTTTTTGATTAAAATCATTAATATCATTACATCTAATCGCTTGACGAAACAAACCTTTAAGTGTTGCTTGGCTTGAAATCTGTTGTATTTTGTTTTCAATATACTCAGGCACGACCCCGATGGTTTCTTCTATGGCTTCGATCAGCATCATTTTAGCGGTTAGCAAAGCACCTTCTTTTTTACCTTCTTTTTTACCTTCTTTTTTACCTTCTTTTTTACCTTCTTTTTTGCCTTCATTTATACCTTTATCGTAGCCATCATTTACTCCTCTATCATAGGCAAAATCAAAAACTTTTATCATTTTTATTTCCTCCCACAGTTTATCAAACGTGTCTTTATCAATAATTTTATTTGACATAATTAAAGTTGCGGTAACAAGCAAATCTTTTGTTGGATCCTTTTTTAGGAGTTCTTTTTCATACCGAATGATTTCCTCAACAAATTTTTTTCTATCAATATCCCCTTCTTTACCATACATTGGCAGAAATGCCAGTTCCAACAAAGATGATGTATCCCCAGATTCAACCGCCTTACAAATCTGTTTAAAACGCTCCTTACCATTTCTTTGGGTTAGATCAACAAAAGTCGGCTGATATAAGCCACTATGCGTTTTAATTATTTCTTTGCCTTTGTATGATCGGCCAGAAATTAAGATAATATCAATTACATTATCACGCCATTCTTTTGCAATACTAAAATGTTGCGTAGCAAAACGATAAAGATCAGACTCCGTCATATTACGTTGCTCTTCAAGGTGATAGCATTTTTCATTTTCATCTTCAAATATCACATCAATGATGCCAGTATTTACAGCAATTTCGACCGGCTTAAATGAACAAACGCGTTTAATGGGTGCGGTTTCTATTCCCAAGATATTTAGCGTCTTGCCTTTAAATTCCTGAGATAGCCAGTTAATTACAAGATCATAATTTTGGTAATAATCCATTCCATCATCTGGAGATTGCTTGAAAACCAGGTCGCTGTTTTCAAATAAATTGTTTTTCCACTGATCAAATATGGAAGGAGTAATCTGATAGGCTTCGCAGATATCATCAATTGGGATTTGCTTTAAAAAGTGCTTTTTGACGATTTCTGATTTTTCTTTTGGCGAAAAAAGTAGTTTCATTCACTGTAACCTCATTTTGAGCGTATCCAATCCAATGGATGGGGGCAAATAGTTCCCCCCCCATCTAAGGAATTATTATTCTCGTTTATCTGAGTTACCGCTCAACAACTTTTGACTCAAAGCCAATGCCCTTCAATTCATCCACTAGTTTTTCTGCATCTTTTTGGGTTGCATATGCGCCAATCAATAACCGAATATTACTGTTGTCATCACGATCAGGGAGATTGTAAGCCAAGTACCCTTCAGCCATTAAGGTATTTTCTCTTTTGACCAGATCGGTATATGAGTCAAAAATATCTACTTGAATTGCATATGGCATTTTCATCATTTTATAATTCTTAATTTGCAGTTGCTCCAGTTCCTGCTCAGCCATTTTTGTTTCCTCGACATTGCGGTAAAAACCAAAAAAAACATCGTGCATCTGTTTGCCATCTTTCGTTTGAATACAAGAAACGAACATAGGTTTGCCTTTTTGTCGGAATTTGATTGCAACATGATTCGCTGCCTTACGATCTTTGTAAGAACTGACGCGTATGGTATAAGGATAGTAGTCGTCCTCGTCTTTTATATCAGTCGATGACAACATCGGGGTATAAAGTGGCGTGGTTTTATTTTTTCGGGCATTAAACTGAGCAAAGGAACAACCATCCAAATCAACATTTTCACCCATGGCTGTACCCGGACATTGATCAACATCATCCAGTATGCCATCTTTGTCTTTGTCTGAAAGCACTGCTTTTGATGGCGCTTTTGATGGCAATGAACTTAATGGTATTTCAGGGGAAACGGCTGGTGCGCCAATGCGTTTCATGATCGTTGCATTGAAACCGGATGATTGCAATACCTTTTTGAATGTTTGAGCCGCTTTTTCGGTTTTATATGCGCCAATTAACAGTTGAATATTGGCTTCACCCGCCCGTTTAAATAAACGATAGCCAGCGAATCCACCTTGATACAGTTGATTTTCAATAGCTTTCAGGGGAACCTGTTTATCAAAAACACCCAGCTGAATAGTGTAGGGCATTTTTAGAATATCGACACGTCGAAATTTTCTGGCTTTCAGTTGAGCGGCCACACGTTTAACAGCATCAAAAGTTTCATAATAGCCATAAAATACAGCATAAGATTTATCTGATCCAGGAATGTCTGCATAGGACATATACATGGGATCCCCTTTTTTTCGAAATTTTTGAATTACCTCAAATGCTGTCATTTTATCCGGATAAGCATTAATTTGAATCGTATAGGGATATTCCGCCCGATGTTTGGCTGGTGTAATCGGTTGAATGGTTTTTGGACAACCATCTGGATTAACCGGTGTATTGGATGGTGTATCTGGACATTTGTCCAGGTTATTGGTTATACCATCATTGTCACTATCCATTAAGGGTTGGCTTAAAACACATCGTTTTTCAACTTTTGCCTTGATTCCCTCTGCAATGATTTCATTGGCAACGTGTTGAGCGGTATCTGGATTGGGGTATGCGCCCACATAGTATTTGGCTGTACTATTAGACTGTTTCAAGCTATAGGGGATATAGTTTTTTGATATCAGATGATTATAGACAGACGTTTCAGTTGAAAATTTGTCGTTATGTTCCACATGGATGGCATATGCCAGTTTTAACAACTTTACATCCTTGAAAAGTCGTTTTTTCAAAATGGCGACATCCTTTTCTGCTGCAACTTTTGATTCATAAACCCCATAAAGAATACTGAAAACCTGAGGATTGGCCGCTTGAATCATGGATGTGAACAGAGGCTCCCCACGTTTTCTAAATTTCATGGCCACATTATGTGCTTTTTGTCTGGTGGGATAACTGCTCACCTGAACCGCAAATGGAATGTTCACCTTTTCTTCAGCCAAAATTTCACAGCCATGAGAATCCACATGAGCGCCAATTTTTGTGTCCGGACAACGATCCTTGGCATCAACAATGCCATCTTTGTCCTGATCCTTTATTTCTAAATGTTTCATGCAACCATCAAGATTGACTGGTACATTGGGCGGTGTGTTTGGACAACGATCCATGTCATCGGAGATACCATCGTTATCCATATCACCCACAGGCTGAGAACTGATCTCTTTTGGACGACGATCTGAACGTGTCATAATTTGAGGTGAAAACCCATCAGCTTTCATCATGTTGAAACAGGCCTTTGCCTCTGTCTCATCCACGAAAGCGCCAACATAGACTTTAACAAGTTCTGGGCTGTCGAATACTGGCACGGCATAGCTCAAATAACCTTTTTGGGCCAGTTGAGTTTGAATCTTTTCCAAATCAGGGCCGAGAGTAACTATTCCTGCACATAGCGCATAAGGTTTGCGTTCGAGATCAATTTGTCGGAATCGTCGCTTTTTCAATTGATCAGCCACTGGTTTTGTTTGTTCCGATGTTTGATAGAAGCCGTAGTAAATTTCATGGTCCTTATCTGTGCCTGGAACATCACGATAGGAAGTAAATGTTGGATCACCTTTTTTCCTGAACGAATTAGCCACCTTAAAAGCTTTCTGACGATCAGGGTAAGCACTGATTAAGAAGACATAAGGCATATTTTTGGCCATGTCGGGTGTACGTTCGATATGACGTTTTTCAGGCTTAACCTTGAATCCCTCTGATAACAAGGTTTCAGCAACTTTTTGAGCGGTTTCCATGTTGCTGTATGCACCGACATAGAGTTTCACACCATACTTGCCGCCCTGGATTTCATATGGAATATAGCCGCGTTTGATCAGTTGATTGCGAACAGTTTGGTCATCAATAAAAATTTCATTCGGTTCCACATGGATCGCATAGGGGAGATTCATCAGAGCAACATTACGAAATCGACGTTCTTTAAGTTTGAGCACCATTTTTTCCGCTGCCAGTTTTGAACGATAGGTTCCATAAAATATAATATGTTCCGCCTGTTTATCCAATGATGTCAAAGAAGTAAACAGAGGATTGCCTTGTTTGCGAAATTTCATGGCCGCTGCGTGAGCTTTCTGACGAGTCGGGTAGCTACTAACCTTGATAGCATAAGGCACGTAAATCAAATTTTTAACCACTACTTTACAGCCGTTGCTATTCACTCGCACACCTGGGGCGGTATTTGGACATCTGTCAATTGAATCTGGAACACCATCATTGTCCAGATCCATAATTACCGGACATCCTTTATTATCAACACGGCTACCTACCGGTGTATCTGGGCATCGATCCTGACTGTCTAAAACACCATCGTTATCTTGATCAGTAGGACATCCATTTTCATCAACCGCTGAATTGGCAGGTGTATCCGGGCAGGTATCTTTGTGATCTGGCACATTGTCTTTATCCTGGTCGGGAGGACATCCTACATCATTGATTTTCATACCTTTGGGGGAATTCGGACATTCATCCAGATGATCGTATACACCATCCATGTCGGTATCTTTGGGACATCCGGCACGATCCACAATGGCTTTGGCAGGTGTATTCGGGCATTCGTCAAGATCATCATACACGCCATCGATATCGCTGTCTTTGGGGCATCCTACGCGGTTGACTGGTGCATTGGCAGGTGTATCCGGGCATTCATCCTGGGCATCGCGAACACCATCTTTATCCTGGTCGTCTTTGGGCATGATCTTTTTAGGCTTTGGTTTGGGCTTAGGTTCGGCGCCCAACTGAAACGTCAAACCCAGTGTACAGGCCAACTGATTGTCTGGATCATCCAAAGAAAAAATATGAAATATATCGCCGCGAAGGGCAACTGTTTCATTGAGAAAGTACTTTGCGCCCAGTCCATAATTGATTCGGGTCGCACTGTCATCTTCCACATATTCGGATTCAAAATCCATAGCCCCCACACCCAGATTAAAATAGGGTGTAAACACTTTTTGTCGGGTCAGATGATATTGCACATTCACATGAAACGTACTGCTGCCGGATTTTTCATAATCGGCTTTCTGCTTGACTTCATCCCAAAAACTGACATTATGCTGGCCATAAAAGCCCATAATTTCAAAATTTAATCGGGGAGACAAGGAATATCCCAGGCCGGCGCCAAAAATAGGGCCATCACCAATAATTTTGTTTTGTTCAAAGACCATTCCACCGGACATGAGGCTGAATGTCACTTTATTGGCCTGCATTTCGGCCTGTGAAACAATGGGCAACGCAATTAGGCAACAAGCGAACAGGCAAGATATGGTGGTCATCGATTTCATTTTTTGAGAAAAAAATTTCATGCTAACTCCTGTGAGGCCGCCAATAATCAACAGACAGGCAATGAAAAATGAAAAACCTGACGCATTGGCAGTCTGAATAAAACAATTTGAGGGCGGATGCGGCAATTCTTTGGATGGCGGTATGATTTCTACAATTGTTTCCTTTATACCAAAGGCGCTCAAATGGGTCATTGTGAATGTGACTGCCTCATCAGTCGTTCTATCCACTACTATATTTTCATGGGGGACCGCTTCCAGTTGGCCATCATTAAAAAACACCGATGCTGACTCTGCATGATAAATACTGTAGGTACGATCCAGGATGTCTTCTCTTGAAATATTCGATGGCGTTTCCAGTGTGATAAATATTTTTTTCAGCGGGTTGGTATCGTCTGCTTCCTCGCCAAGTATATTGCCCTGATCATCAGTGATATTGATTTCGACAATTTTGCCTTGAACAGGCGTATAATTGCTGTATTCCTGCAAGGTGACTGTAATTTGATCAGGAAGTTCATCGGCAACAAGACCTTCGCCAACTGGAATTTCCAACAGTGTTTTGGATTCTTTGTCCTTGCTTTCAACAAAAACCGGCTCTCCTTTAATGATTGTTTTTTCTTCACTGGTTGGGAAATATTCAATTTCTTTTTCAAATGCAGTAAAATAGATGGTCATATTTCGGACGTAACCGGTGTCAACATCTTTGTCTTCTGATGAATCCGCCTGAATCTTTAATAAGAATGATTCATATTTGGTCCAGGTAATTGTGTATTCCTTATTGGAATACACAGGTGTCAAAATATTGGCAATGCTGAGCTCTGATTTCTCTCCAGTAAAAGGCGGATCAGCTTTAATTTTGATAGTGACCTCATTGTTATCTCTGGCGCTGTCGTGATCATCATCTGTCACAGGCATTGTTATAAACAATTGCGTTTTTTTCGGCATTTTAAAATCTAATGGTGGCTCATTGTTAACATCTTTGGTTTGTTTCTGATAACCACTTTTGTTTGCTTCGAGTTTCAGGTCAATGATTCCACGATTATCAATGGTTAATGTGTATTCACCCTGTTCATTGGATAGGGTAGTTGCCAATAATTCATCAGTATCTGGATTGTAAAGATTCATTTGAACATTCGCAAGGGGTTCCAAATCGTGAAATGTTTCACATGTGCCATACACTTTACGAATATTTCCGCTGGTAGCAGAGATCATTTTAATGTCTTCAAGAGTGATGTCGTCTGAAACTTTTTTCATCACTGGCTCATATCCCTCAAGAGAGAAAGTCAAGAGATAGATTTGGCCAGTTTGTTCCAATTTTAAATTAAAAGTGCCATCTTCTGTGGTTTCAGTAAGAACAGTTGAGCTATAAGAAACTTGAACATCAGAGAGAGGGGTACTACCTTCAGCATCAATTACATTTCCTTGAACCTCAATCGTTGGAATTTCGTATACGATTACAATTCTAGTCACTTCAGCTTTATTTCCAGCATGATCTTCAACTGTGTATATTATTTTATAGGTTCCAGGCGTATTTATATCTACATGATCATCTTCAAAGTCAATGTTTGCTGTAATGTCGCCATCAATATCATCTTCAGCAGTTGCCTGGAGACCATCAAATTCAACGAAATGATCTTCATATGATGCTCCTTTTGGAATGCTCATTTGTGCTTTACCATTGAGTGTGATCGTTGGGGGGTCATAGTCATTATCATTAACAAAAACATAAAAAGATGTTTCGCCAGTTGCACCTTCTGGATCAGTGACAGTTATCGTTACCTTTGATTTGCTGGTAGCATCAAGCAGGGGAGTAATTTTAAGTTTCTGATCTCTTAGATCAAAACTACTGGTATTAGAAAGCAGGTTTAAGTTCTTTGCTTGAAATAAAATGGAGAAATCGTCAAAATTTTTGGTTTCAACATCGGTAATAGTTATTGGAATAGATTCAGAGGTTTCGTTTTTATCCAAATATAGATTAGAAATAGGTGATATTACTGGCGCATCATTGACAGGTGAGATCATTATTGTCACTGTTGCTGGTTCAGATGTTAATTCTTTATCTTTTACTGCATAGGCAAACGTATCCGTGCCATTGTAATCCTGATTTGGGGTATACATAAATGCACCACTGTTGGTATTGATGGATACGACACCCTGGTCCGGTTTACTGACAATCGTGTATGAACATGAATCATTTTCTGGATCATCACAGGATAATTGCGCTTCCAGGGTTTCGTCTTCATTAACAGTTGATGTAATGTCTTTTGCATTGGGTGGATCATTGACTGGCCTGATTGTAATTTCAAATGTGTATATATCATCTACTTGATCTTTTAAATCATAAAGTTTGAAGGTAAATTTGTCATTATCATCTTCATCGCCATTCTGCTCATAGTGAAGCTGGTTTGTTTCAAGATCATACTGAGTGAATTTTTGTTTAGATTCAAGGAAATCATCATTTCCAAGGAGCAGGTTACCATGTTCAGGAACTTCAATGAGCTTAAATTGAATATCTGTTGTATAGCCATCAGGATCAGGG
>Ga0272440_1001536_pt1 | contig 18767 bp, 2 predicted proteins | sample SSMMMBAug17_FD_192440 | JGI IMG/M metagenome (GOLD analysis project Ga0272440, IMG submission 192440) | Marine sediment archaeal communities from Little Sippewissett salt marsh, Falmouth, MA, United States - SSM-MMB-Aug17 | ecosystem: Environmental > Aquatic > Marine > Wetlands > Sediment ...
TTGTATGAGGGCGCTATAGCGTCCTTTCTCAATTCAGCGTTGGGCTTTAAGCCCTATGCTGTTCTTTGGGTTGCCGAAATCGAGCGTGGGGGCGATTATTTTCGGCGATGACAGCCATTAGTTAGTTGATAAAAAAAATTAAATATTGGATATTCAAGCAGCTTACCGAAGGGACACGCTATTGGACAAAAACTATCATTCCCAGACCACATCCACAATCATCTCAAAATCATCTCCGGCCAGGTAATCATCCGCACCTTCTCTTCCGATACCATTATCATCCATTGCCCATTGGACGATCTCACTGCCATCAGCCAATTTTGTGATACATTGAATATGATACACCTGTTCAGCTTCAAGGCCAATAAATGAGAAATACCCATTTTCATCCAATTGTGTTTTGCCAATATATCCACCAAAGGTATCTGATGTTTTTTTGAACAGTTTGACAACAACTGAAACACTTTCGGGCGGAACGTTTCGATACCGATCCAGAATTCGACCTGTAATGGCATGGGGACTGGTTTGAAACAGGGTAAAATGAACAGTATCTCCCGCCTGTTTGCCGCCTTTGCTTTGAGAAATATAGCCATCTGCATGAATAGTAATCTCATAATCAAATACTGCGTCAAGTAATCCGGCAATTTCAAAACATCCCTGGTTATCACTGATACCTGTAACAGCCATTTGCGCTTCTGTTGATCGGATCATGATTCGGGCGTTTTTGATTAATCGTCCAGATTGATCCTTGATACATCCACTGATTGCTGCACCTGATACCAATTTTAAATCCTGTTCATTGGTCTGCGCCTGTGTATCCAACGATATTTCTAAAGGCGTAAATCCAGGTGCTGTCACGCGCATGATAATTGTTGATTGCCTGGGAATATTTGAAATAACATACGTGCCATCAGTTGTGCTTTGACCGGAAACAAGAAACGAATTGTCTTTGGTATATACAGAAATATTGGTGCTTTGGGTATAGTTGATCCATGATCCTGAATTTCGATTAAGCACCTGCACATTACCCTGTACCCGAATGCCTTCAGTAAGTACGATCGTTCTGTTTTTTGAGGCATTTAATTGAATCCCCTTTTCCTGAAATATTGCCAGATCAATATCAGATTTTGGCGTGACACGAAGGATGTAATCATCTGATGCTTTCAATCCTTGAATATCAAATTCACCTGAACTGTTGGTCTGTACGCTTCTGAAAATATTGGTCATACTCGACCACAACACCACACTGACACTCTGTTGTCCAATGTTATCCATGTCCTCAACCCGACCGCTGAATGAAAACCCTTTGTTCATTACAAACAAAACATTTTCAGCATAAATGCCAATAGGGCCTCGCGTTTGATCGATATAAGCGCCATTCACAGATTGAACACTTACCTGAAAATCTAACGCGTCGGGTAAACCGGCAATTGTAAATCTGCCATCATTGTCTGTATGCACACTGCTGCCTGTTTGAGCCGTTTCTGACCAAGCAGATACCCATATTCCAGTAATGGCCTTGCCAGTTTCATCAGTGACTTTTCCTTTGATCCAACCGGTTTGAATCAATAATAATTGTAATGAAATACTATTGTTGTCAATTTCCAGGTATGTGGCTTTCTTACGATCAATTGTCATGCCATCAGCCGCATAATACTGAATGGACTCTCCGGGATTATGTGCCGCAATAATATAATCTGATGCCTGACTCAAGCCATCCATTTGAAAATAGCCGCGATCATCGGTCACAACACCATAATAAATACCGGTCTGGTCAGATTGTATTTCAATAATCATTCCATAAACCGGTTTATTTGATGTATCTATCACATAACCGGATATTTTTCCGCCTGATGACAAGGTAAAATGAATCTGATCGGCATCTCTGGTATCCACGCGGGTTGCTTCGCTGCGTTTGCTGGTCTGGTTGTAAAAAATGTCCTGATATTGGGATGACCATACGCCAACAATATAATCACTGGCTGTTTGCAGGCCATGCAGTTGATAGTTGATTTGTGTATTTGAAACCATCAGCTCAAGCCCTTTACCTGTGTTTAATTGATCAGAATATGCATCAATCCAGATGGATGTACCTGCATGGGGCATTTCAGGCAAGGTAATTGTGCCAGAAATGGAGGCCCTCCCTGGTGGTGGCAGATCAAAATCAATGTCACCGGCATTTCCATTGGTAATATCGATTGTCTGAGCGTCTGTCCAATGACTGACATTATCAAATACAATCAATGGATAGTGGGTGGATCGGAATTCTACGCGATAATCATTTCCAGGTTTTAAGTTGTCAAATCGGTAATCAATTGGCGATCCATTGCCTTTCATATGAATGGATTCTGCCACATCCATTTCGATGGACCAGGCAGTAATTGTGGCTTCAGTGCCCACTTCAAGACCCAGAATGGTGCCAGATATTTGCCGGTTTGGTTTTTCCAGGTTCATGTTTAACCAATTGTCGCCATCAGAAAGCGTAATCGCTTTGCTGATATCAATGTATTGCGAATGACTGAATCGGACCTGATAACTGCCAGATAAGAGTCCTTCGATTAAATAGTTTGGACCGGACGTGCTTCCTGTACTCAGGACTGAACGCCATGCTTGTGTATCTGTTGACCAGGCTTCAATATAAACCCCATCAATGGCTTCATTGTTAAATGTTACCCGACCCGAAAGTTGTCCGCCTTTAATTAAAATCAGGTTGCGCTGAATGGTTCGTGATGGCTGCACGCCTTGGGCAAGTTCCCATTTATGAACTGTTTGATTGGGAGCATCCTCAGCGTAGAATGAGGGGACATAATCGGACGAGATAACAGAAATAACATAATCAGTGGCATCCGCTTCAAGTCCGGTTATTTCAAAGCGGCCTGTGGCATCAGTGGGGACATCACCGCCGGTCTGTGTGGTTTTTGACCAGACATTTACCCAAATGCCTGAAGGCGCAGGCTGATCCATTGTTTCAAGGTATAAATACCCCCGAATGATGGCCCCTTTTTGAAGAATAAAATCAATATTTTTAGCGCCTGCACCAGAGACATCCACAAGATTCGCTTCTTCCTTGCTGCTCTTGTTCGAATACCAGGTCAGCGGATAATAGACCGGATATACTGCAACAATATAATCACTGGCAGGCGGTAAGCCTTCGATCAAATAATCCCCTCTGGCATTAGTAACAGCAGCTCCCCGACCACCTGAACTTTGTGATTGTGCGGAAACTGTTACCTGACTTAATGGAAGACCATTAAAATCTGTCACTGTTCCTGAAATGGATGCTCCACCCTGCAAATTAAAATCCACTTGATCGGTATTGACATAAACCAGCGTGGCGTTTTCCCGCTGGGTTTGATTGTCATAGACCTGATAGGGATAAGGGCTATCCTGAACTTCAACAATATAACTGACAGGCGCCCCCTCATGTTCTGGTAACAGGCCCACAATTTCGTATTCGCCGAGCCCGTTAGTAAAGGCCCCAAATCCGGCCTGTAAAGCACTGGACCAGGCATTAACCCATTGGTTTGCAAGCGGTTCGCCATCAACCAGTACTTTGCCACGAATAAAGGGATCGGAATGGATAAAAATGTTGATATAGGGCAATGATTCCATGTCAACAGGCACCTTTGTTGCTGCCTGCCATGCACTGGCACTGGTTGTGGGCAAATAGCTTCCGGGTGTTTCTCCGGATGGAATGGTGTAATAAAAAAATTGCTGCAATTCTGAAGACCACACATATACACGATAATCTGATGCTTTTCGCAAGCCCTTAAATTCAAATCGATTATTTATATCTACAGTAGCAGAACGTCCCATACCAATACTTTCAGACCAAATTTCTACAATAAAGGTTTCATTAAATCCGCTTTCGTTGATAATCTCTCCACTGATTCCATTATCCGGTGCTGTTTCGAGAATAAAATCAATATCCAACGCATTGGCATTTCGTGTTGACACAGGTTGTGCTTTCTCCAAAGTGTCTTGTTGATTGTAGTACTGACAGAAATATTTGCTTTCACCATTGGGCGGGCAGGCAGATACGTAAAAGGATTCGTGAACCGGCAAATTGATGACAGTATAGTTGCCATGATTGTCTGTGGTTGCTTCAGCAATCACTGCATTTTCAAGCCATACAGATATGTTATATCCAGAAAGGCCCTGACTATCTGTATCATCTCCCGTGACATTTCCAAATATTTGTCTACCCAAAACCTGAATATAATCTTTCTTTTCAATAACGCGGGTGCCGGCATCAGCAGTCACTGTTAAACTGACAGCGTAATTGCCGGGTTCTTCATATGTATGAGAGGGATTAATTACATGGGATGTCTGTCCATCACCAAAATTCCAGCGTCTGCTGATAATGTTGTCCTCACTGGTTTCAATAAACTGAACCATGAGCGGTGCGATACCAACTCGCTGATCTGCCTGAAAATCAATTTGTACTGGCATCCGCTGGACTGTAATGAAATTTTCCTTAACCATGTGATCCGTCCCACCCGGACCACTGACAGTCAGACTCACCGAGTATGTCCCTGGTGATGCATATGTATGCGCGGGTGATGGCAATCCGCTATCTGAATTATCGCCAAAATTCCATTTGTATGTCTCAATATCGCCTTGAGATTGATTTTCCATTTGAACTGTTAATGGGGCATAACCAATAACAGGATTGGCATCGAATTGTGCCACAGGCTCTGCTACAGTTTTGAAATAAGCGGCAATATCATGATCTTTAGATATGTTTTCAAATGTATATTCTTTTGTTATGCCAATGGAGACATTGTCAATACGAACATCGGCAATGGCGAATCCTTTATTTGGTTGAATTGAAAACGTAAAATCATCACCTGCATAAACAGTTTGTGCATCAGAAGGGTCTATTGATCCGCCCGGACCAGCTTTGGGCGTAATTGTAAAAGAATCTGCTGTTCGGAAAGCGACCCGAATGCTATGGTTATCCCGAATATCAAAAAATATATATTCAGATACTGGCCCAACAGATTTGCCATCAACGATAACCATGTCTACCTGGTAGGTTGGATCTGGTATGAAATAAAAAGGCAAATATGCACCTTCTTTATCAATAGCAATAATTCCCTCAGGATCAATTTGTCCATGACTGCCTGAAATAGCAGTTATCAAGTACGGTGCCATGTGGACATTAAAACAACTGATAGTGGATAATTGCGTATCATCTGTTACTGTCAAACAAATATCGGCTGCGCCGCCAATATCTTCAACTGGAACGATAGACAAGGATAGATTTTTTGTACTTCCAGCATCTATCATAAATTGATAGTTTTGTCCATTACCATTAATTGATAAAGAGCTGTTATTGTTTAAAATTACATTTTCATTAAAGGAATGAAGCGAAATATCAAGCTTTCCGCCTTCAGCATCAGTGACTGTAAATGGCAGTATCGGTATATTGGCACCTAATGCAAACACTTGATCCGGTATTTGAGAAATAACAGGTGCATCAGCCACAGGTGTAATTTCAATCAAAATGGTTCCGGTAAGAGATGCCCCCTCAGGATCGGTAACAGTCACATAAACTGATGCACTTCCATACCAGTCAGTGTCTGGCGGATACATGGTCAGCAAGCCTTTGGAAATACTTACATCTAATGATTCACAGCTTGCTGTCCATTGAAGTTGTTCATCGGGGTGATCAATATCCAATACATAGGGGTTGAGATCCAGGTAGAGTACTGTCAAGGCTTCAGGGTAGCTTTCTGATGGGATCACAGTAAATTTTGGTGGATCATTATCAGACAGTACTGAAAATGAGAATTGTCGTGTTTCAGTCAACTGACCATCAGTGGCCAATACAGTCAGCATGGTTTGCCCATATCTGTCTTCAGCGGGATTGATGACTGCGGTTATCTGTGCAGCAGTGCCACTGGTATCAATAACATATTTGTTTTTATTGACCAGTAAAATGCGATCGCCGATAAAATTGCAATCTGATGGATTTACAAGTAAGGGGTCCTCAGATTCTAACCAGACTGTCAATGGATCTGACTCCTGATCTGATAATGACACCGGTACAGAAACCGCTGTGTCTTCAAGGGTGACACGACTATTGATTTTTGCAATCACTGGTGGATCGTTTACTGCATTAATTGTAAAGGAAATCATCTGGATAACATCAAGGCCCGGTCCAGCACCGCTGAAACCATTGTCATTCATTTGAACGACAATGTGGGCATCGCCGAGTTGATCTGGTGCTGCCCAATAATACATGCCATTTAAGGCATCATTAATATCTGATATCTGTCCCTCAAATATGACAGAATCAAAATTTTCAAACTGCCCCTGAATAATTGTCAAGTGCCGGGTTGCCTGTGCATTTAAAGTAAGAAGGCCCTTGTTCGCTGATATCCGGATGGTCATGAGGCCTTCACGCACATCCGGATCGCGTATTTCCAGATAATTTTCTTCATAATTGAAACGCAACTGACTTTCTTCAAAAATATCAGGAATTGTTTGAAAATCTTTCACCTGTTCATTATCCAACCACAGCCCGGGACGATCATTTGTTCCCTGAACATGAATGGTGCGCGTAATTGCCTGGCTGGTATCCACACCATCGTTGACAGTGATAACAATCGTTCGACTGTTTTCATTTGGGTTGTCTGTGGCATGTTCAAAGGTGAGGCTGTCCAATACGGATTCATAATCGGTCCATAAGGATACACCCAGAAAGGTCAGACTGTTGCCCTCAGAAACAGCAATGATATCGCCATAGAGATTTTGTGAAATCTGATCGCCATACTGATAATTATCAACAATGCGAACAACAGCCTGTTCCATTGCATTATCATCTGGATCAAAAAGATTGATTCCCTTACAAAAGGTTATTGGCGAACTGTTTTCAATATAGGTCATGGGGGTAAACATGCCGCTCAAATGAGGGGGATCGTTTATTTGACGTACAATTATCGAAAATTCATGCACATGGCTGTAGTGCTCAGGGTCCAGGGCTGTCAAAACAAAAGGCACTTCACCGGCATGATTCATTTCCGGGCGACATAACAATGTGAGTGAAGCGGATGCATCCACGCCAACACGAATGGTATATTGATTGTCTGATCCTTGAATAATGGCCGGGCCTTTCAGAGAAATTCTATCGGGTTGTATGATATCTGATGCAAAAGATGCAATGGTTAAAACAATGTCATCACCATCAACATCAGTAACAGCAAATGGAATGCTGATTTCAGTATCCTCATCAAAATATTGATTTGGAATTTGTTGAATCTGCGGAGGATCGTTGTCGCTCAAGATAACTGTGTGCAGTTCAAAAATTTGCCATTGGCCGCCGCCCAGCCCCTTATGACCATGATCCATAATTGTGATAGAGATTACTTCCTTACCCTGTACATCAGCAAATGCAGAATAGACCATGCTTTCCAATGCAGTATTGACTGAAGTTAACGAACCGGACATCGCAATTCGGGTTGTCGAATGTTGGGTGAGCTGAATGGCATCATCAGCATTTAAAGATATGATTCCTTTTTCTGTATTTATCTCCAATGATAACGTATTGGCTAAAATGTCTGGATCTTTTACATTTAATTGGCCGATATGGGTCTTATTAAAAATCAATTGTTCTTTTTCATACAGGGATGATATTTCAATGGCATTGGAAATGGCTGTATTATCCAGATATAACTGAGGATCATCATTGATTGCGGCAACCGGAATGGTCAAAGAAGCTGGAATACCCACTGTGCCATCACTTTCAGTTAAAGTGACTTCTATATGACGATTGGTTGCGTTGGGTCGGTCAGATTCATGGATAAAGGCAATTTGTTGAATCAGTGAAGACATCGACTGTTTGGAAACATTATTGCTCAAACGTATGACCAAAGGCGAATATCCTGTTTGCCCGCCTGTAATGGTTCCCAATGGAATCCCGCTGAAGAATACGTTTAAGTTGCCGCTGACTTCAATTACCTGAATGGCAGTTGTATCATCAGAATTTTGAATAAAGAGTCGGTCCTGCTTTTCTGCATTTTCAGTTAATTTTACAGAAAGGCGTCCCAGATCAAAGCTGAGGGAATCGACATCGACAAGTTCTGCATCAGAACAAACAAGCAGCGGTGATGCATTTTCTGTGTAAGTTTTGGTGGATTGTGCCACATGAATTTCAGTGGGATCATTTACAGGTTGAATTACCGCTGTGATATGATGAAAGCTTTCAGCCATGCCATCAGAAACAATCAGTGTCAGCATACATATCCCACTATTATTGGTTTGTGGCAAAATTTGGGTTTCAAATTGATTGTTATTACAGGTAAAGGAAATGGCATCGGCATTGATCAAAGATGGATTGCCAGATAAAATCACTGGTGTAATCGAACAAGGGGCGGACTCAATATCTGAAACTGTAAAATGAAGAGAAAAAGGGAGATCTTCAATCATAGTAATAAGCGATGGTGCAATGATGTCGGGTCGATCATTGATAAATAGTGGAAATTGTACAGATTGTGTCAGACCCTGTGGATCGTGAACTGTCAATACAATGGTGACAGTGCCATGGGTTTGCGGCTGTGTTTCGATGAACAATAAACGCGATTCTCCAGATCCAACAATGGTAATATCTGACTCGCTGACCATTTGTGGCGTTAAAGAATATCCGGTGATTGACAGATTTTTTGCCTGGCTTTCGAGATCGCTGATGGATACAACAATTGGGCCAAGCATGTCATTTTCACTTGTCTGTTGAGCCGGAACCTGTGCCATGCGAGGGGGATCGTTAATATTTTCAACAAAAAGCTGTATACATGATGTGACTGCCATTTTTTGTGCATCAGATAAAGAAATGCAAATATTGGCCATCCCCTCGGCATCTGGAACAGGCGTTAGTTGCAACACAGATTCGCCATTCACATGGTTAATTGATATATTGTTCTGACCAATCATAGAAAGATCATAGGATTGTGCAGTGGCTGTGAGGAATTGACTTTCAGTTTCAGCATCCGCGCTCATCCAGCCAAAGGGGAGTGAATCATGATCTTCTAAAAATGTAAACACATTATATAAGCCATCAGGATCATTTCCAGGCAAGGGGACAGGATTGGGCCGATCTGTGGGGGTGCTGTCACCCAATTGACCGGAACTGTTTTTTCCCCAAAGCATGACATGCCCATTATCCAGAATCGCCATACTGTGGTCATCACCAGCAGCGATGGATTGTACATGATCCAATGGTAAATTGTCATTTACCGATAAAACTTGTGAGGGAATATGCGTTGAAATATATGATCCAATTCCCAACTGACCATATGTATTGTTTCCCCAGGCCATCACATGACCATCAGTGGTAAGGGCCAGGGCATGCTGATGGCCTGCTGCGATAGCCTGACAGGGCGATTTGATTTCAACAAGCCTTGGATATTGACGAGATTTTTCCGCTCGCGGCAGGCCCAGTTGGCCGGATGAATTCTCACCCCAGGTCCAGACAAGACCATCATTGGTCAGCGCCAATACAAAGTTTTCACCTGATGCGATGGCTACAACACCTTGAAAAAAACCGCCATCCGCATCCAGCACCTGTACCGGAAGAATATGCATGGTTTGTGAGCCATCACCCAATTGTCCCCAATCATTTCGTCCCCATGTCCATACTGTACCGGTTCGATCAAGTACAACAGAATGAAATTTTCCGGCAGAAATTGCCACTATTGGATTTAATAATTGATTGTCGTGATTATGTGTTAACTGAATAGGCGTTTTTACTGGATCAAGCATGCCTGTACCGGTTTGACCGAATGTATTGTCCCCCCAGACCCACAGGTTGCCATTTTTATCAAGCGCAAGACTATGACGTTCACCCAATGCCATACTTTGAACATTATTTATGGGGGGTGACATCACTTGTGGTGTATCGGCAGAAACAAGGTTATCAATTCCCAACTGATAAAAATCATTACTTCCCCAGACATAAATGGTCCCATCAGATGTCAATGCAGCGGCATGAAGTTCACCAGCATACAATCGGCTGACATTATTCATTATGGAAACTGGTGAAAATTGATTATCCGGTTTGCCAATGCCCAATTGTCCCAGATCATTCAGGCCAAAGGCAACTGCTCTACCAGCTAAATCGTGAAGTAGTGTAAATCGATTGCCACAAGCGCCAGATGGTATCAGTGACATGATCGGTGAATCGTTGTCTGCCAGAACAGTAAGGGTAAACTCGGATGTCGTTTTCAGGCCATAAGGATCTTTGATCATTATCTGAATCACTGTATCACCAGAACGATTTCTAACAGGTTTTATTGTCAATGTTCGCATGGCGCCAGTGCCATCAATTGAAATATTTTGTTGCGGTACCAGATATTCATTCATGGATTGAATATTAACGTCAAGTTCACTTGCCGGGCTTTGTATATCAGAAATCGTAAATTCCAGATCCTGTAAAACACCATCTTCTTGAATGACCTGATCACTTATATCATCAATTTCAGGTGGATCATTATGTTCTGTAATGGTCAACGTAAATGATGTGCTGCTGGTCAGTTGTTCGCTGTCGGCAACAATGATATCGATATTGATTAACCCGATATATGTTTGCGGATTGATGATATGAAGCAATCGGTTATTGTCTGTACCCGAAAAGTGCATATCAATAGCAATGGAAGGCTTTGCTGTTAGAGTCAGTTCATTGGCAGATGTTTCAAAATCATGGATTATAAATGGAATGGGATCAATGGGAATATTGATTGCTGTGATTTGATTATCGATTTTCGTGATAGCGGGCGGATCATTTACAGGTAAAATATTCAGATCAAATTGTGTGGTTGCAGATAGGCCCTCAGGATCGCGAACGATCACAACAACAGTGGCGATTCCATTTTGATTTTCTTGTGGCGTAATTATTAAATGCGTGTTTTGTCCCTGTTTCTCAATCAAAAAGCCATCATCAGCAACGCGTGTGAGATTAAAAGAATGCGCAGAAAGGGATAAATCGTTTGTCAAATTATCGATATCTGCAACTTGAATGGGGATGGGAAAGGAGTACATATCTTCATCTGTGCTTTGAGTTTCTATGGATGCAATCGTTGGGGGATCATTGACCGGTGTAATATAAAGCAAACATTTGGCCATAATTGGAATGCCGCCGGAATCTGTGATTGTCATAATCACATTCACTTCACCATTTTGATTTTCAAGGGGATTGATGACCAAACTCAGATTTGAAGGCTCTCCCGCAGTGGTTTGCAGATTGAATGTATCATTTGTTTTTTGCACATTGGGGCCCTGGATGATGATGTTTTCATCAGGCACTCGATCTTCATTGGTACTGATTGCGGAAATGTGCAATAAATCGCCATCTTCATCAATCAATGACCAATGAATAAGGGTTGCCTGATCTTCCAGACCACCGGCAGTTGCTTGTAAATGAACAACTGGTATGTCATTTACAGGAATAATATTGAATCTAAAAGATGTAGAAGCGCTCCCTTCCTGATCATCCCAGACTGTTACTGTGATCTGTACTGAATCAACAGCATCTTGTGCTGGATAAATAATCATGGTACGCAAAAACCCCTGTCCATCAAATGTAACAGCCGAAATTTTCGAAGGTTCTGACGCATTCACTGAAAACGAAAATGATTCCGGCGCAGATTCAAGATCTGTCACTGACAATGAGATTGGCGCAGATGGCGAATCTTCAATCGTTTCTTGGTTGTTAATACTTGATATTACTGGCATATCATTGACTGGCGAAACAATCACGTGGATATTTCTGGTAAATGACAAACCGGAAGAATCAGTAATCATGATTGCAATATCAGTTTCACCATATTGGTTGGATACGGGTTGAATGCGCATAGATAGCGGATACACAGAATCTTTTAACGTAAGAATCGTATACCCATCATCAATTTGAGAAAGATCGGAACCGGTCAGACTGATTTGATTTGATGGGATCAGATGCGTATATGCAGATGCGACAGCAATGTTTATTATACCGCCATCAACATCTGTGAGATTTAGGCTGACACTGGCAATGGTATCCTCTAATAAGGTAATAATACCTGGATCGCTAATCTGTGGAGGATCGGGAACATTCTGAACGTCAATAACAATGGTATCTGTATCATTTTTGGCAATACCATTCGATCCAGTCGCACCTAAATCACTTGTGCGAAATGATATGCCAGAAAGTCCTGAAAAATTGGGATCTGGGTAAAAGATAATGCCATCAATCGCCTGATTGATATTTGTTATTTGTCCATTAATGACCACCACTGTATCGCGAAAACCATCACCCGTCAGAAAATCAATATTTTCAGTTGTTCCCAGGCTGAATGTACCATTATCAGCAGTAATTGTCATCCGCATATCGTTGTTTAATATATCAGGATCAGTCACATATACCCCGTGAGTCCCAGTCAGGTGAAGGATTGTATCCTCATCAATGACAATGGATTCTGGTGCATGATGTTCTGGCGGATCATTATCTGATGTTACCGATATCTTGCGAATCAGTGGGCCGCTGGTGGTGCCATCAGGTTCAGTCAGCGTAATCGTCACAGTTCTTTCATCAGTTGATGGCATATCAGATTCGGTATGATAGGTCACTGCCTGAATCACCTTGAAAACAGAAATGTTTGTTGCTAAGTCATTGAAAATAATAATCAGCGGTTCATCGACATTTGTACCGCCAGACCATTGCCCCACATGCTTGCCGCTATGCTTGACATCCTGACCATTTACACCGATACTGCCATATGAATCGCCCTGATCTTGAATCGTAAGGCGGTCAAATGGGCTGCCATTTTTTGTAATTTCAAAACGCAATTCATAAGATCGCCAGGTAACAACATCTAAATCCTGTACGCGTGCATATTCACTGACTGCCACAGGCGTCTGATTTTCTGTATATGCCACTGATTTACTTGATAGGGTGACCTCTGGCGGATCGTTAATCGATATTACTGAAACCGAATTTGTTTCTGGTGAAGACAGGCCGCCATTGCCATCATCAAGTTGAAATCTGACTTGCGTGTTTCCAGCAATCGGCAGCTCTGACATATTTATATAAGTAATACATTCAATCAGGCGCGCAATGGCATCAGCATCTGCCAGTGAGTTGTCAAAATAAACTGTCAGGGGGATTGTGCCATTTCCACCGGTATAACTGGCAAAATATGTATTGCCCCAGAAAACTTCTCCCAATGATACTGAAATTAATCCAGGATCAGAGCCCTGGCTTTTAATTTCCAGTAAATTGTCTTCATGCGGTTCAACAAAATCCACAATTAACCGCCCCCCATTAAAACCAGCAGAATCCAGATCAGTTACTGAGGCCGACTGGGCAATAATTGTTGGTGGGTCATTTTCTGTGTAGATAATTGGATTTTGTTGTATTTCAAGAATTGGCGGATCATTCACTGGCGTAATACTCAGTGTGACCGATTGAGAAACAGTATAAACATCATCCTGTACACAAATTGTCAAATTAGCTGCACCATTGACATTGGGTAGGGGCCTGACAAACAATTGTATGTTTTTTTGCACCTGTGCATCCAATATCAGGCCTTTAATGGGCATGGCCTGACAATTATTTTCTACACATAAAGTCAGATGGTTCGGTTCAACAGAAAGCAAATCTGATGTCAGTACAAAAACAGTGTAAGTGCCGCCTTCAGCATCAGAAATACCTGTTGAAACAGGACCGGCGATTTGATCTTCAAAACAAAAAATGGGTTCAATGGGATCTAGTATTTGTGGTGTATTGGGTTCATATGCAATTTCATAAGTGGCTGATGGGAAATTGGTATATCCACTCACATCCTGTGCAACGCCCTGAGGTATAAATACTTGAGTCTTTCCAGGAGAATCAAAGGCGATTTTTATCTCGTACTGGCTTGATGTCACCTTTGTAAATGCCATTATTTGTGCGTTGGCAACTGTAATGTCCTCAGATTCAAAACTGATAACCGGTTTATTAAAAGTAATCCATACCGGTATTTGTGTAAAATAGGTTGGGGAGGAAATCTCTGATCCAATCAATACTGTTGGCTTTTGGCTGTCAAAAGGAATAATGCTTGAAGTTGATTTCGCGTTAAAATTGTGTGCCTGATCATAAAATGAATCGGGTTTCAGCGCTATTTCAATATTATTTGATGCTTGCGGGGTTAATTCAAAGCAAAGTTTCGTGTAATAGGTGTTATTGGTATTGACAAGATTGGTCAGGGTCGCATTGGTGAGTTGAATGGATTCTATAGATGTCAGTCGACATAATTCATTAAATAGAATGGTGACAGAAACTGGTGACACCGCTGTTTGTGTATAGGATGTTTCAATGGCAGCTTCGGGTTTTGTAATATCATAGGTAAAGGCGATCATTGATGATGCAAAATTTGTTTGGCCAACGACATCTATTGCACTATCCGCTCTAATTTGTGCACTGACCAACCCTTCACCAGAAGCTTTCAATACAAAGGTATATTCTGAATAAGGCGAACTGTTTCCCAGACTATTAAATTGTTCGGGGATGGCATGCTGGGTAAAAATATCCCCTTTTGAAAAATCATAAACAGGTTCGCTGAATGTGATTGTAATGGGTATTTCATCAGAATGCGTATGCTGTGGTATTGATGATTCAAGTGATACTGTTGGTTTCAGGCTGTCGTATAATATAGACAATGTCTCAGAAATCATATTTCCATTTTGAGCAAGGTCATTGGCAGCATTTTCGGGAACATATAAGGTTACCTGTCCCTGATCTGAAGGTTGAACAGTCATGGTAAATATGGATGCAAAACCATCATTGTCCGGCTGAAAATTAAAATTTGCCAGTTGGCCATTTTCAACCACAATATCGGCTTGATTAAAATTTGTAATGATTTCATCAAACGTGATGGTCACTGGAATGGGATCAGTTAGAATGGTCTTTGATACCTGTGCCTGTAAGGTCACTTTTGCGCGTATATTGTCATACCAGATGGCTGTTTGTGTTTGAGATATGTTTCCGGCAGCATCTCGAAAACAAATATATAGAATTTGTGACCCCACATAGTCATCAAGTTGCCATGTTCGAATTTGTTGAAAAGGCTCCCATAAGCCGCGTCCATAAGCATGATTGCTGATATTCATTTCAGAAGCATGCTGCGCACCCATACGTAATGAAATCACACTGTCTGATGTAATTGATGGAGCGACAACTGATGCGGGAAAGGGCGGTGTATCATCAATACGATAAGGCCCGACAGTATGGGTGGGCCCCATGGTTTCGTCCTTTTCATTGACAGCCACAACATGACAGTAGACAGGTTTATCATCCAGATTCGCATAGTTGGGGCTGACCGCAACACGCGGGGCATCTTTCGGAACATAAATTGCCTGGCCATAAGATGTGTTATCAATGGTAAACACATAGGAACGATTATTATTGAACAGATAATAATAACCGGTAATATTGTGCAAACCAGTTATGGGGGCTTCCCAGACAACAGTGATTTGCGTATTATTCGATACCTGATGGCTTACATGGGAAATTGCGTGTAAACCGCTTACTTTTTCGATGTCTGCACAAAATAAAGGGGGGTGGCTAAGCCAGACAATTAAACATATCCAGCATAAAATTTTCGGAATGCTTTTCATGGGCAGTCTCCTGTTTTTTGCTCCTGTATCGGATTTTTATCATTATTTCGTAAATAAAATAATTGTATCAGATTTGTTGATGAAATTCACGTGTTTTATGAAACTTTTGGTGGGGGGCTTTTTTTGTTAAAGAAGAATCCATCAATAAAAATTAAGTTCAGGCGGCAGAATCCGCCAAGTATGCCATTACACACACAATCATGTCTTGAGCAGGTTGGCCTAAGAACCTTTATATATGAAAAGTCTATTGCTCAAATTTTTAAAAATTTTTTCAATGTTTGATTATGGTATGAAATTTGCGCGAGATATTTTCAAACGCAATCTAAACTTAAAATATCGAGGAAAATTATGCGAGTGGAAAATAAGATTAAAAATATGGGCAAAATAAAAGGTGTAGATATATCTAGATCCAGGGAACTGGCAGCCTATGCGATGTTAATGCTTCATAAAGATGCCACCCGAGCCTTTCGTCTGGCAGAGGCTTCTTTGAAAATTGATCCCAATTTGATGGCTATTCAAGCGCTTGATATGGCTTTAGAACATTCTCTTCATAATGCACTTTATCATACTTCTGTTGTACACTGTTTGTGTTATTCTCACGATGGACAATACGTCATTTCTGGTGCTGATGACCATAATGCCTATCTTTGGGATCTCAAAAAATCTCATATCGTTCACGTGCTAAAAGGACACAAAGAATATGTAAATCAAGTCTCTTTCTCACCAGATAGTAAATATATTCTAACAGCCTCTTTTGATGGCACCGCAAAATTATGGGAAACAAATACAGGAAAATGTATTCATACATTTCTAGGACACCTAAGCTATATCACCTCCTGCAATTTTTCGCCTGGAGGTGAATATGTTATCACCACATCTGGAGATCATTCAGCACGCGTCTGGTTGGTTAACAGTGGGGATCCTGTTTGCAAAGTGTATCACAATGATCGAATCGAATATGCAGAATTTTCGCCTGACAATCAGACATTCGTAACAACCTCTTACGATAACACTGCCTGTATATGGGATGTGATAACCGGCAAGCCGATTCATCCTTTAAATGGGCATCAACAAGAAATTTTGCACGCCTGTTTCTCGCCAAATGGTGATTACATTGTAACGAGTTCCAAAGATCATACTGCAATTGTGTGGAATGAAAATTATGGGACGATTGAATATGTTTTTGAAGGTCATAAACGCGCAGTCAAAAAAGCGATTTTTTCTTCAAATGGTTTACAAGTCGCAACAATTTCAAACGACCACACAGCCCGTTTATGGGATATGTCAACCGGAAAAAATACACTGACTTTAAATGGACACGATGATCAACTGACTGATATCGTTTTTTCAGAAAAGAATGAGTATCTTGCAACATCCTCATGGGATATGACTATCCGAATATGGCACGCGCAAACAGGAAAATTGATAAATGTTTTAAAAGGTCATGAAGACTGGGTTGAACAGGTTTCTTTTTCAAAAAACGATAGAAACATTGCATCCGCTTCAACAGATCGAACAATTAGAATATGGGAATTGACTCCTGGAAAACATGTACAAACGTTCGATCATTCCAATTGTCCTGTATGGTGGGCAGAATTCTTTCCGGATGGTCGTCATGTCTTAACACTTGCGAATGATGATCAGGCCCGAATATGGGAAACCCGATCTGGAAAACTACTCTATTCCTTTGAATTTTCTGGAAATTGTAAATTTATTTCACCCTGTCCAGATGGAACGCGATTTATATACGCAGTTGAAAGTGCGGTTTCATATGTGTGCGATGTTTTAACCGGAAGCATTTTAATGAAACTCGAAGGTCATAATGAAAATGTTTTATGTGGTGCGTACGCTAATAATAACAAGTATATTGTAACAGGGTCTGCGGACCATACTGCTCGCATGTGGAATGCTGAAAATGGTAAACCTCTCTATCAGTTTAAGGGTCATAAGGACAGCATTAATGCTGTTTCTTTTTCTAAAAAAGGAAAATATTTGGTGACTGCCGGCGGATCGCCTTTCATTTCACAAGACAACACTGCCTATGTGTGGGATCTGGCTTCACGAAAATTGTTGCACAACTTATCTGGACATCGGCTGTCCATTCAAGAGGTGTGGTTTGTTCAAAACGATCAGACCATTGTAACCTCAGATGCTTCAATGATACGTTATTGGAACGTTAAATCTGGTGAACAAAAAATCATTCATAAAACGGGTTGTTGCCGAAATAAACAAAAATTATCTGTTTCGCCTGATGGCAATCTATTTTTAACAACTTCGGGAGATAATAAAATGGAATTGGTTAATGTGAATACAGGTAAGACGCGCCATATTCTTAAAGGGCATGAATCGCAAATCAATAATGCTGTTTTCTCTCAAGATGGAAAGCTGGTTGCAAGCGCTTCAAAAGACAAAACAGTCCGCATCTGGGATGTTTTGTTTGGAAAACAATTGCATCGTTTCAAAAGTCATGGTCAGGCAGTAAACAGCATTGTTTTCTCTCCGAATTGTCGTTACTTGATTTCAACATCTGATGATGGACTTGCCAGGATGTGGCCTGCCAATTATAAAGTCATGCAACAGGCAATCAATCGGTACAAACATCGTGGTATTGTTAGAGAACTCACCAATGAAGAAGAATGTGAGTTTTTGGAAACGACCAATACTTCTTATTCTTTTCTATAATTTATATTCAGAGTTTACGTTAAAATATCGTTAATATCAATAAATATTTTAGATAGATAGGTAGATATATCTATATATACTTATAGACATATGCGTCATTTTACATATCGTCTTAAGAAATATTCCCCTCTTTCTGGCGGGCGTATGTACAGTTTATGGGAAGTGAATTTCATACAAGGAATGCTCGATTTCGGCAATTGCAAGAACAGCGTAGGGCTGGGCTGGTGAAAGAAATATTTATGATTACAATCAATATGTTAGGCGATACACTTACTTGTAGCAACCTTTTTTGTAGATTTATAAATACTACTATTTAAATATAACTATCTGTATTATTATTGGTATATATTCATTCACAGGGTAGTACTTAAGAAGTGATTTTTTATTATGTTGCTGAAAAAATTGAATCGAAAATGATAACTTTTATTATGCCGCTTTTGTTCCTTATTTTTTCT
>Ga0272440_1001537_pt1 | contig 18765 bp, 12 predicted proteins | sample SSMMMBAug17_FD_192440 | JGI IMG/M metagenome (GOLD analysis project Ga0272440, IMG submission 192440) | Marine sediment archaeal communities from Little Sippewissett salt marsh, Falmouth, MA, United States - SSM-MMB-Aug17 | ecosystem: Environmental > Aquatic > Marine > Wetlands > Sediment ...
ACATCCAAAACCAGGTTCTACAGTTCTTGTCTCCCAATCAGGCAATATGGGTACACAATTACTTGCATTTGCAGAGCAACAAGGAATTGGTATTCGGGCATTCAGCGGATCAGGTAATGAAGCCATGACAACCATTGAAGATTATATGGAAGCATTTGAGCTGGATGACAAAACGCAATCAGTGGTACTGTATATCGAGAGCGTAAAAAATGGCCGTCGTTTTTTTGAAAGCGCACGTCGTGTTTCCCCCAAAAAACCCATTGTCGTTTTGAAAGGTGGAAGAACAAAAGCTGGTGACAAGGCAGCGCAAAGTCACACTGGCGCAATGGCATCAAATGCACGAATTTTTAATGCTGCCTGTCATCAGGCCGGAATTATTCTTGTAAAAAAACCCATGGATTTGTTGGATTTATCTGCTGTTTTTTCAGCCTTACCGCTTCCAAAAGGCAATCGCGTTGCAATTATGACCCTGGGTGGTGGATGGGGAGTGGTAACATCAGACTTATGCGCAGAATATGGACTTCAACTGCCAGAATTATCAGATCATATTATCAAGACATTTGATACAATGCTGCCCCCATATTGGAGCCGAGCCAATCCAGTGGATCTGGTGGGTGAAGGTCAACCAGAGTTACCATTTGTTGGTCTTGAAACACTGCTGCAATGGGATGGCTGCGACGCGGTCATTCATCTTGGGATTCATGGACGTCGATTATTTATGGAGAGAATGTTTCAATCTATACGCAAAGCAGATCCATCATATTCTCAAGAATATTTAAATGATCTTGAAATGCGTCAAAAATCTTACGAAAAAAAATATATCGCCCATATTATAAAAATGATTGAAAAGTATCAAAAACCGGTTTTAGGAGTCAGTTTGTTGACAGACAGGGATGATTATACGCTTTATCGTTTACCAGAAAGTCATTACGAATGTGTGATGTTTCCCTCGCCTGAACGAGCTGTATTTGCATTAAGCCGTATGTGTCGTTATGAACAATGGTGCAAACGGCATATTTGATATTGAGATAGGAGTTTATAGAATGTCAGCAAATAAACAACTTCTTTCTATATTGGATATAGGATTGATGATCAATGGCAAAATCGAAAGTGATGGAGAGGTCATTGTCAGAGGTAAGGTAACAGGAACATTAACAGCAGATACCCTTGTCATTGCGGAAACAGGCGTTGTAGATGCGGATTGCACGGCATCAGCAGTTATTATTGGTGGTGAATATAATGGTAATCTGACTGTCAATGGCATTATGAAAATACTATCTACAGGCAAGTGTTCTGGAACAGTCTTATGCCAGGATATGGTTGTTGAAAATGGAAGTACATTAAACGCATCCGTTGACTGCTCATTGGGAAGTAATGGCTGTTGATAAAGCGTTTGGACGGCGCTGAGGGCGAATCTTATGTTCGCCTTCCTTCAATATCCAATGGCAAACCTATCCGAGAACCAATAATTTTTTCGGCTCCCTTCATTTGTCTGTTTTCCCTTCTACTTGAAAGTACCTATGCGCTTATCGTTTAAGCCAGGCACATGCCAGCAGAAAAACCACAGGTAAGGAAATCTAAAAAAAATATGAATGATCAAGAACAAAAAAAGGAGCCTGTACACATCAAATCGATTATCTCTGATGTGTTAAAAAAGTATCGTAATGACAAGCGTACAAATTTATTTGAAATAAGTGAGATATGGAAATCAACAGTAGGACCGATGATAGCAAATGATACACGACCCTGGAAAATAAAAGGAAATGAACTTGAAGTGCATGTTTCTGGCCCGTCATGGTTGCAACAGCTCAGTTACATGAAAAATGATATCATTAAAAAACTCAATGAAAGTCTGGGGGAACAAGTAATTAAAAGCATTCGTTTTTCTGTGGCGCATATTCCAAACCAGCAGCAAATATAAATAATTTGACACAAAGACTCACATTAAATATACTTCACGTATTATTTAAGATTAAAAGTTAAACAATAAAGGAGAAAAATATGTCTGATCCATTATTTCAAAAAATTCAGATCGGTGAATTAACGCTGAAAAATCGAATATACATGCCTGCCATGCATCTTAACATGGCATCAGAATTCAAGGTAACAGATCGACTGGTCAATTTTTATGCAGAGCGTTCGCGTGGCGGTGCAGCGATGATTTCAGTGGGGTATGCCACTGTTGACGAAATGTCTGGCAATTCCATGAATATTGGCGCCCATTCAGATGATCATATTCCTGGATTAAAACGATTGTCCGATGCCATCAAATCGAATGGGGCATTATCAGTTGTTCAGTTGAATCACGCCGGCCGATATAATTTTTCATTCTTTTTAGATGGCAAAACACCGGTAGCGCCTTCAGCTATTGCATCACGCCTAACACGAGAGACGCCTCGCGAACTATCAATTGATGAAATCAAACAAATAATTGATGCATTTGCCAGCGCGGCAAGTCGTGTCAAACAGGCTGGTTATGACGCGGTTGAAGTTCTGAGCGGCACAGGTTACTTAATCAGTCAGTTCTTATCTCCCCTGACAAACCATCGTGAAGATGAATATGGCGGCAATCTGGAATCACGCATGAAATTTGGTCTTGAAGTCATGCAGGCAATCAAGACAATAACAGGCAATGATTATCCACTTATTGTCCGGATGAATGGTAATGAATTTATGAAAGAGGGCTCTTCAACGCAGGATCTGATCAAATACGCCAGCGCTCTCGCCAGTATAGGGGTTGATGCCTTATGCATTAATGTGGGCTGGCACGAAGCCAGAGTACCTCAAATTGTATCAGAAGTGCCACGCGGCATCTATGGATATCTGTCCAGACGGATTAAAGAAGCTACCAATGTTCCTGTGATTGCCAGTCATCGAATTAATGATCCAGGAATTGCCCGCGAAATGATTGCAGACAATTTATGTGATATGGTCGCTTTGGGTCGAAGCCTGATTGCTGACCCATGCTTTCCTCAAAAAGCGGAAAGTCATCGTGAAAACGAAATTGTTCACTGTATTGCCTGTGCGCAGGGTTGCTTTGACAATCTGTTTAAGTTGAAATCAGTTGAATGTCTTTGTAATCCAATGGCAGGTTACGAAAAAGAGCGTAAAATTCAAATAACATCAACACCAAAGAAAGTTATGATTATCGGAGGCGGTGCTGCGGGTATGAGTGCTGCCATCACTGCTCATGATCGTGGTCATAAGGTAACAATTTTTGAATCCACCGATAAAATGGGTGGACAATTATTATTGGCAGGTGCGCCTCCGGGACGAGAGGAATTCTGTGTATTGGCACAGGATCTGGCAAACCAAGTGACAGTTCGCAGAATTTCTGTCGCTTTGAATAAACCGGTTGATATCGCAACGATTCAATCATTTGAGCCGGATTACATCGTATTGGCAACCGGAGCATATCCAATAAAAGTGCCCATTCCTGGTGTGGATCAAGATCATGTTGTTCAAGCATGGGATGTGCTGGCTGGTCGTGCGCATACGGGTCGAAATGTTGTGATTATTGGTGGCGGTGCAGTTGGTGTAGAAACATCGTTATTATTGTCTGAAAAAGGGACACTGACTGGTGATGCGGTAAAATTCTTATTGTTGAATCAGGCGGAACCTGTTCAGGATATTATTCAGATGGCCTCAAGAGGAACGAAAAATATAACGATTATTGAAATGTTGGACAAAATTGGCAAAGATATCGGTAAGAGTACGCGGTGGGGAATGCTTCAAGATATTGGAAGACGAAATATAGATATCAAAGTGAATACACGTGCTATTGCGATTCATGAAAAATCAATTCGTGTGGTTTCAGGTGATACAGAAATGGATATTCCTGTTGATACAGTTGTTCTCGCTGTTGGGGCAAAACCATATTGTCCCCTAAAAGAACTGGTTGAATCAGCAGATATTCCTTACAGTATTGTTGGCGATGCATCTTCTATCGGAAAAGCATTTGATGCTGTTCATCAGGGCTTTAATGTGGGAAGAGAAATATAATTTCACAAATATTGAAGTGGCACTATGAAAAGAATAATGATATTCACGCTGTTGATGGTGATTACCGGGATTATTCCTTTTGCATGGACTGATACAAGAAAGACAGTCTGGTCAGGACGTTTTTACCCCAATGATCCATCAGAGCTCAAAAGAATGATTGAAAAATTGACATATGCTGCCCAAAGAAGTCCAGATATTTCATTACCGGAAAGCCAGCTTAAGGCACTGATTATGCCGCACGCTGGCTATATTTATTCCGGTTTGACAGCAGCACATGTTGTTAAAGTATTAAAGCCCAATCAATTTTCAAAGGTCATTATCATGGGCCCGGATCACCGTGTGGGAATGAATTATGTAGCACTCAGCCCTGTTGATGCCTACGAGACCCCTTTTGGAAAAGTGGCACTGCATGACGATGCCAATAAACTCAGGAAATATTCATCGGTATTCAGATCATCCAAATATTCAGATCAGTCAGAACATTCAATTGAAGTTATTTTGCCATTTTTACAATACTATTTACAATCATTTGAATTCATCCCATTGGTAGTTGGCCAGATTGATCCCAAAATTCTGGTTTCATATATTGAACCCCTTTTGGATGATCAAACCCTTCTGGTTTCCAGTTCTGACCTCTCCCACTATTTAAAATACATGGCGGCAGTTAATACTGACAAAAATACCATTGATTTGATTTTAAAAAAAGATCTGAAATCCTTAGCCAATAAAGACAATGCGGCTTGTGGCATTATCCCCATACAAGTCATACTTAATTTGGCAAAAAAATTAAACTGGACGCCAGTATTACTTCACAATTCCAACAGTGGTGACACAGCTGGCGATAAAACACGTGTTGTCGGATATGCGACGATCGCGTTTTTTGGAGGTACAAATATGATACCATCACAAGGTGAGTTAACAAAGGATCAGGGACAGGCCTTGCTTAAACTTGCACGCGCAACAATTGCAAAAAAATTGGGAAAATCCTTTGAATCCCCATCTGATGAAATCCTTAAAGATGAAGATCTACAGGCTAAAAAAGGAACCTTTGTTACCCTGGATATTCATGGTCGATTGCGGGGATGTATCGGTTCTCTGATTGGCCAGACCTCACTGGTAAAAGGGGTTACAGACAACGCAATCAATGCGGCATTTCATGATCCCCGGTTTAGCCCGCTTTCAGCAGAAGAATATAATAATATCCATGTTGAAGTCAGTGTTCTGACAGATCCTCAACCCCTTGAATATAAAGATACGAGTGATCTGATAAACAAGCTCAAGCCAAAAGTTCATGGTGTAATTCTCAGAAAAGGTTTTGCATCAGCAACGTTTTTGCCTCAGGTATGGGATCAATTGCCCACGCATGAGACCTTCTTATCTCATCTTTGCTTAAAAGCTGGTTTGCCGGGTGATACATGGAAAAAAGATCGGCTTGATATCCAAACTTATACTGTACAATATTTTGAAGAATAAGGAATGAAGATTTGAATACCTTATCACAGTGGAAAGAAAGAATGGAAAACGATCAGTTTGCAAAACACAATGGCATTGAAATGATCGAAGCATATCTCGGATATGCACGTGTCAAAATGGGAATTAAGCCTTACCATCTTAATGGTGTTGGTATTGTTCATGGTGGGGCAATATTTACATTAGCAGATTTTGCTTTTGCCATTGCGGCCAATTCGCGTGAACAGGTCGCTGTGGCAATAAATGTTTCCATTGCATTTGTCAAGGCAGTTAAACAAGGAACAGTTTATGCTGAGGCGCGAGAACTATCTGTCAATCGAAAACTGGGAGTGTATCAGGTTGATGTTGTTGATGATTCTAAAGAACTCTTAGCGAGCTTCCAGGGGATGGCATATCGTAAACGTCAATGATTGCAGACATTTTTTTGAAGAATATAATTAGTTTCATAAGAGGAAAAAATGCATTACGAAGGTAACATGATACGCCCTCCCAGTGAGGCCAATAGCATACTTTTACAGGCAACCGTGGGATGCTCTCATAACAAATGCACATTCTGTGCTGCTTACAAAGGCGTTCGATTTAAGATAAAATCAGATGATATCATCTTACAGGACATTGATTATGCATCAAAACATTTCAGATCATACAGACGACTGTTCATTTGTGATGGCGATGGCATGATTATCCCTCAGAAACGATTGATATTTATCTTAAAGGAAATCCAGAAAAAACTTCCCTGGATTGAGCGTGTCGGTGTGTATGCCAATGCCAAAAGCCTGTCTATGAAATCCTTAGATGAACTGAAAACACTTCGAGAACTGAATTTACAAATTGCATATCTGGGTCTGGAATCTGGCGATGACGTTACCTTGAAAAACGTGCTTAAAAAAGGCGACTCCGCATATATGACCGAACAATCCATCAAAGCCAGACAGGCAGGAATAAAACTTTCTGTGACGGTTTTGATGGGTCTTGCTGGCCCCGATCGATCACAATTTCATGCAGAAAAAACAGGTATGACCCTCTCTGCAATGGATCCAGATTATGTCGGTGCGCTAAGTTTGATGTTAGTTCCTGGGACACCCATATATGAAGAATATCAAAAAGGTACGTTTAAAATGATCAGCCCTGTTGATATGTTAAAAGAATTACGTACCATGATTGCTCATACACATCTTACTGATGGTTTATTTCATGCCAACCATGCATCCAATTATCTGCCAATACGTGCCCGATTGCCACATGATCAGGCGCGTGTTCTGGCACAAATTGATCAAGCAATCGACGGCAAAATCCCACTAAAACCCGAATACATGCGCGCATTGTAATTAGCATATACATCTTACATTTTTGGATATGGCACTTGCAATTTATGGCAAATAAGTGTAATCAATAATGCAGAGGGTACTTCACAATTGATAACTCTCGCACATTGTTTATTGTTTATTTGTTGCGTTTAATAAATGAAATTGAACGGAAAATGGATTGATCAATCGATAACTATGAATAAGGAGATTTAATTATGAATGACGTCATCAATCAGACCGATACAGATCGTCTTTGTGTGAATACGATCCGATCATTAACGATGGATGCCATCCAAAAAGCCAATTCAGGTCATCCAGGTGCTCCCATGGGGCTTGCGCCTGCTGGTTACACGCTGTGGACACGATTTTTGAAACACAGTCCAAAACATACAACATGGCCTGATCGAGACCGGTTTGTATTGTCAGGTGGTCATGCTTCAATGTTGTTATACAGCCTCTTACATTTAACAGGCTATGATCTTTCTATGGATGATATTCAATCATTTCGTCAGTTGGGAAGTAAAACACCAGGGCATCCTGAGTTTGGTGTTACATCCGGGGTTGAAACCAGTACTGGCCCGTTGGGGCAGGGCTTTGCCAATGCTGTTGGCATGGCAATGGCCGAAAGATTTCTTGCATCACATTTCAATCGTCCAGATTATCCACTTGTAGATCATTATACATATGTGATGTGTGGTGATGGTGATTTAATGGAAGGTATTTCCAGTGAATCTGCATCACTGGCAGGTCATTTTGGGTTATCTCGTCTGATTTGTCTATATGATGCCAATCAGATCACAATTGAAGGTGGAACTGATATCACTTTTACAGAAGATATTGCGTTACGTTTTACAGCATATAAATGGCATGTTCAAACTGTTGAGGATGGCAACGATATATATGCAATTGATCAGGCTATCAGAGCAGCAAAAGAAGAAACCGATAAACCATCAATCATCATCATGCGAACCATCATTGCATATGGTAGTCCCAATAAACAAGGATGTGCCGATGCTCATGGCGCTCCTTTGGGTGAGGAAGAAGTTCGCCTGACAAAAGAATGTCTTGAATGTTCTCTTGATGAATGTTTTTGTGTGCCTGACGCTGTTTATTCAGCCTGTTCATGTGTTGAAAAGGGGAGTCAGTGTGTAAAAGAATGGCAAGATTTATTTCATCGTTATTCTCAAGAATACCCCTCTGAAGCAGAAGAATGGGAACAGGTCATGCGCGCCAAATTGCCTGAAAATTTTACAGACATTTTCCCTGATTTTCAAGATTACGAAGGTAAAGACGTTGCAACACGAGTTGCCTCAGGGCTCACACTGAATGAAATTGTCAAATATTTTCCAACTTTGATGGGCGGATCTGCTGATTTGGCACCATCAAACAAAACATTTTTAAATGGTTTGAAAGAATTTCAAAAAGATTCATATGATGGGCGAAACATTCGATTTGGCGTTCGTGAGCATGCTATGGGAGGAATTCTAAATGGTATGGCATTGCATCGGGGGATCCGACCTTATGGTGGAACATTTCTGGTTTTTTCAGATTATTTACGACCATCCATAAGAATGGCAGCATTAATGAAATTGCCGGTCATTTATGTATTCACCCATGACAGCATTGCTGTGGGAGAGGATGGCCCAACCCATCAACCTGTTGAGCATCTGGCAGCCTTGCGAGCAATTCCAGAACTGACTGTTATACGCCCGGCAGATGCTACTGAAACAGCACAAGCATGGAAAGCTGCTCTTAAAAGCCAGGATGGGCCAACGGCGTTAATACTCAGTCGCCAAAAATTACCGGTGATCAATCGAGATATCTATCCATCAGCAAAACAACTGACAAGAGGCGCATATGTTTTGATTGAAACCAGTAAAGATCCGCAGGCAGTGATATTGGCATCAGGCTCAGAAGTTTCAGTTGGCATTGATGCTTGTAAAATACTGACTGAAAAAGGCATTGATATTCGTTTAGTGAGTTTACCCAGTTTTGAACTTTTAGAAAAACAGGCTCGCGCATATATTGATGAAATCCTTCGACCAAATGTTCTGCCATGCGTGGTCGTTGAAGCAGGTATTTCTATGGGATGGCAGCAATTTGCCGGTTCAAGAGCCAGTTTTGTCTGCATCAATAATTTTGGTAAATCAGCACCTGGTTCAGCTTTGCAAAAAAGATATGGGTTTACACCAGAAAACGTTGCTGAATGCGTGATTGATCAGGTGAGGAAGTTTTCCTGATTTATATATACTACCGTGCGCTTGCAAAAAACAATCGCACGGTATTTGATACAGGTACAGCTATGAAAAATCAATTAATCGTTGTTTTGTGGGCGGCACTGCTTGTATTGTTTTTATCTAGTACGGATCTGAAAGCAGTGAATATACATTGGCAAACAATGGAAAGTCCTGTTATCCAGGATCTTAACGCCATATGGGGACGATCCCGAACGGACATTTATGCCGTTGGTAATAATGGCGTTATTCTGCATTATGATGGTAATATCTGGCGCAACCAAATGTCATCAGTGCAAAACGATTTACATGCCATATGGGGCAATGAAACTGATATATACATTGTTGGTGATAATGGTCTGATTCTAAAACATGAGTATCAAACATGGGTGCCAATGACATCTGGTACAGATAACGATCTCATGGATATTTGGGGAATCACAGTAAGCGATATCATTGCCGTTGGAAAAAAAGGGACAATTCTAAGAAATACATCTGGACTCTGGTTTGAAATGGCAAGTCGAACCCTTTCAACCTTAAACAGTGTCTGGGGTACTGCTGGACCTGTTTATACTTGTGGTACTGGCGGTAAAATAATTCGATTTATGGATAATCAATGGACACCCGTTTCCAGCCAGACATTTAACAGCCTGAATGCCTTGTGGGGTCAGTCGGACAATGACTTGCTTTATGCTGTCGGTGATAGTGGGGTTATTTTACAGTATCATTCAGGTGCATGGTCTGAAACCATTGTTGATAACTTTGTCAACCTGCATGCGATTCAAGGGTTTTCTGATGGCAAGGTGTTTGCGGGTGGATATCATGGCAGTATTTTATTTCACGATACGGGTCGTCCTGAATGGAATGCCATGATGACCAGTTCGACCGATACAATTAAAGACATATGGGGAACTTCCAGCCAGGATGTTTACGCTGTTGGAGAAAATGGATTAATTCTCCACTTAAAGCAACGCCTGATAATTGATGGCCCGGTGGAATTGAATGAAACAGATAAAAAAACAACCTATGATATTCATCTGGTGTATGCACTGACTGATGATCTCATTGTATCGCTTCAATCCAGTGATCCCAACAGTATTGTTGTACCTGAAGAATTGATTATTCCTGCGGGTATCGTCGAGCATTCCTTTGATGTTGAAATTATTGACGATATTGATATTGATGGTAATGCTTATGTCACCCTGACAGCCACTGCAGAAAACTGGTACAGCGGCAGTCTCATGGTGTTGATGATTGATGATGAAATTAAAAATTTAAAACTCATTGTACCTGAGATAGCATCTGAAGGCGATGCTGTATTAAATGATGCCGGGCAAATCGCAATCCCCGGTATTTACCAGAATCCCCTTATTGTTCACTTAACATCAAATAAAACAGATAAAGTTATTGTTCCAGGATCCGTTGAAATCCCAGCCGGTGATCAAGTCGCAACGTTCGATTTGACAATTGTTGACAATAATATCATGGATAGTATGGTATCTGTCCTTATATCTGCATCAGCGCCAGGGTGGCAGCCAGTAACATCAACTATTACCATTGCTGACAATGAAGGAGCTCAGCTAAGTGTTACAGTGATTGAAACCGCTGTAGAAGGAACAGGCGTAATTGATAATGCCGGTTGGGTGACATTGGCAAGTGTTTTACTCAATGATTTTGAAGTTACATTGACCTCAGATGATACCTCTTTGGTTGAAATTCCTTACACTATTGTTGTTCCTGCTGGAAAAACCATTGCCATGTTCGACATGATTATAAAAGACAATAATTGGATTTCCGATTCCAAATCAGTCAATATTAAGGTTGAAGCCAGGGGCTGGTATTCAGACACTGATACTGTAAGCATTTTGGATAACGATCCTCGAACGTTAAATATTACATTACCAGAGACTGCCAATGAGAATGATGGCCATTTAACCAATGCAGCGCATATTGAAATTCCTGGATTATTTGCCTCAGATATTACAATCGAAATCCAAAATGATTCCCCTCAGGCTGTGAATACACCGCGTTATGTGTTACTGCCTGCAGGTCAAAAAATAATTGATTTCACCCTGTCGGTTATTGACAACTCAGTAATAACAGATGAAAAGATGTATCCCCTCACCATTACAGCCATTTCTCCAGGGTGGCTGTCTTCATCAGCACAAATGGAGATTCTTGAAAACGAAAAAAAAAATTTGGGGCTGTGGGTTGTTGAAAATCCGCAGGAAAATTCAGGAAATATTGCCCATGCGGGAACTGTATCAATTCCAGGCACATATCACGATAACCTAACAGTTTATCTTGAAGTCAGTAATACAGATCGTGTTCAAATTCCGGATCAAATTATGATTATTGCAGGGGAAATGTCTCAAACCTTTGATATGACTTTAATAGATGATAAAATAATTGGCGGTAAGGAATCTGTTACTGTTATTGCCATTGCTCCAGAATGGAAAGCCATTACACGGCTGACAGATATTGTTGATGATGAAAAAAAAGCAATTCATTTAACGATACCTTCAGAAGCATCAGAAGGAGATACCCCTTTATTGCAAGCTGGAAAAATCGAAATACCAGGTAATTACCAACATGATCTTGCCATAGCTTTATCTCTAAATCAAAGCAATCAGATTGATATTCCTGAAACCCTGCTACTTCCTGAAGGCAGTACATCTGTTTTGTTTGATATTTCCATAATAGATAATCGCATTATTGATCTTCGTCAGGAAATCACAATTAATGCCATTGTTATGGAACTTAGTGACTGGGCATCGGACAAAGCCAGTATGTATATCAATGATAATGAACCGAGAAATTTATTTTTGTCCCTTGAACCAGCGGTGACTGAAGGCTCTGGACTGTATCGCAATATTGGCAGGATCAGCATTCCAGGAAGTTTTATCCATGATTTGACCATATCGTTGACATCAAATAATATTGGCGCCATTCAACCGCCCAAAACAGTTATTCTTCCTAAAGGATATACCCAGATATCATTCGATAGTGAAGTGCTGGACAATAATGAAATAAATACGCAGAGAAATGTTAAACTGACTGCTTTTTCTTCAGATTGGTCAAAAGGCACATCAACCATTCAGGTCATTGATGATGAAACATATCAACTTTCAATGCTTCTGCCAGATAGTTTTACTGAAGGCAGTGGTTCTTATACGAATATTGCATGGCTTGTTGCTGATGGTATTGTTCCTGTCAGCATTCCCTTGAATCTTGATTGTTTTCCGAAAACCGATATCAGCCTGCCATCACAGATCACCCTGACAAAAGGAACAACCGCCATTTCATTTGATCTGACCATCCATGATAATAGTGCCATTGACAACAATCGATCCATTACATTGACAGCCACGCCATTTGAATCATATACTCAATGGTCCCAGGCAATTGCACATATAGAAATATTGGACAATGAATCCAAAACAGTGGATTTATCCATTCCATATAGCTGTTATGAAGGTGTTGGCGTTTTGGAATCTGCTGGTATACTGAAAATACCTGGCTATATGTCAGGACCTCTTTGGATTCAACTGAATGCTTTTCCAGATACCGATCTTTCAGTTCCAGAATGGGTGACAATTGGAGCAGGTGAAACCCAATCCAAATTTGATCTTTTCGTTAATGATAATAAGCGTATTGAGGGAACACAGCGTATTGATATTATGGCAACAGTTAATCTACCGCAATGGACAGGCAGCCAGGCAAGTATTATAATGGCAGACAATGATGTGTATCAATTGACGTTGAGTATTCCTCAAACAGCACGGGAAATTGATGGTACATTAACAACAGGTTCAATTTATCTGGCTGGGACCTTGTCCAGTCAACTTCAAGTACAATTGATATCCAGTGATTCATCACGTGTGTCAGTGCCTAAAAATATTATCGTTCCGCCAGATACATTGACGACCAATTTTCCATTAACCATTCATGATAACTATTGGCTTACAGGCAATAAAACTGTTACGATCCATGCGTTTGCCCATAATTTTCCAACGAAACAATCTCAAATAATTGTGATGGATGATGAAACCCCTCAACTAAGTTTATGGATACCTGAACAGGCGATGGTTGGTGATGGGTTATTATCTCAAGCAGGCATAATATATCTTGATGGTTTGTATGCTACAGATTTGGAAACACGTATCTTATCCAATGCTTCAGATACTGTTTCAATTATCGAAAAGCAAACGATCCCCGCCGGTCAAAGTACTGTATTCTTTGATATTTATGTTACAGATACCTTGTCAGACCTTTCTAAACTGGTTTCGGTCTCTGTTGAAGCAGATAGTTTTCTTGTAGATACTCGATATATCCGCATTAAAAAAGCAGAGGCGCCTGACAATGGTGACTTAAACAATGATGGGCGGATAGATTTGAAAGATATTATCATTGGACTTCAGGCGATTTCAGGAATTACTCAAAGCCAGCTTTCAGTACATGGAGACACAGATCTGGATGGGATTATTGGCCTGCGGGATGTCTTGTCAATTTTTTCCATGCTTTCTATTTAATATAGATTAAATTATGATTACAATAACCATATCAAAATTTAAAACATATATTTTAGATCATTTGGTATTGGACTTGAATGGTACCTTATGTTGTGATGGATACCTTATTCATGATATTGAAGACCAATTGATCGCTTTATCAAAAAAATTACATATACATGTACTGACTGCAGATACATTTGGCCAGGGAATAACACAAACAAAAAAGATCGACTGTAGGATAAATATACTGAAAACAGAGAATCAATCACAGGAAAAGCAAGATTATGTAAAAAGTCTTGATGTATCAAAATGTGTTTGCATTGGTAATGGGTATAATGATCATTTAATGGTAAAGGCGGCTGCAATTGGCATTGCAGTTGTGCAATGTGAGGGGGCAGCGATTCAGACCTTAATCAATGCAGATATCGTCTGCCCGGATATTAGAACTGCGCTGGATTTGTTGAACTTTCCAAAAAGACTGATTGCTACCCTCAGAAATTAATAAAATGAACGAAAATATAAAACACAATTCAACTTTTGGCGTTGCGCTTGGAAGCGGCTCTGCAAGGGGATTTGCACATATTGGTGTACTCAAAGCACTTCAAGAAATGAATATTTATCCTCAGATTATCAGTGGTAGTTCGGTAGGTGCTTTTGTTGGAGGGGCATATATTGCCAACAATCTGGAGTTCCTTGAAAGATGGATTTCTCAACTTAATTGGAAAGAAGTATTGGGCTTTTTTGATTTCAGCTTTTCTGGTGGTGGAATTATTATGGGTGAACGTTTCAGTCGTATTATGGCAGAATATCTCGGCGAAAAAAACATTCAGGATTTTCATATTCGATTTGGAGCAGTTTCTACAGAACTGGCAACTGGAAGGGAAGTCTGGTTTCAGGAAGGTCCTTTACGCATTGCAGTACGAGCATCCATGTCTTTACCTGGCCTTTTTGCACCGGTACGCATCGATAATCAATTGTTAGCAGATGGTGGAATTGTTAACCCTGTGCCTGTTTCTATTTGTCGAGCGATGGGTGCTCAGACAGTACTGGCTGTTAATCTGAACAACGATGTTGTTGGAAAACACTTTGTAAATAAACCCAGGACGATTCCTTTCAAATGGTCTTCAGAAATGACTGAATCCGAGGAAAATGAGGTTCAGAATCCTTTAAAACAGCGACTGATCAAAGGTTTGAAACAAAGCATGAATGCGGTTTTTTCTAATCTGAACGAAGCAAAAAATAAAAATCCCAATATGTTTGATATTCTGGCAAGTTCAGTCAATATTATGCAGGATCGTATTACGAGAAGTCGGATGGCCATTGATCCTCCAGATATTCTTCTGGAACCATGCCTGAGCCATGTGGGTTGGCTTGAATACTATAGAGCCAATGAATGTATCCAGGAAGGCTATGATTGTGTCTGGAAAGTAAAGGATGAAATAGACACATTAATACAGCTTTAGAGCTTTCTTAAGTGATGGACAAGTTGACACCAATGAATTATTTATGGTATTTATGACCAAGAAAGATCAGAAAACAAAAGGGAAAAGCGCCAATGATACAAGAAATGACCCCACAAGAAATGCTTCAAAAACTGATCATTCAATATATTGAAAAATTAATCTCCCCAATACCATATCATTGGGAAAGACATATTCAATCTGTTAATGAAATTAACTTGTTACAAAAAATGTATACCTGTATTCTAGATTGTTCAGATCCGGAAGAATTCGGAGATATAATTTATCATATCAGTAGTACTACCGGGAAAAGTGCCTTTCGATACAAACAGAACTATGATGCAACGATCAAATTTATTGCACAGGAGTTTCGTGGTAAAACATTGGAGATATTTGGAGTGCCATCTGGTAAAATTGTAGATGTTTTTACGTTTGAACCTGTGGAAATACGAATGCAAATGGGTCGCCTCGACCTGATATTTAGAGATGATAAAGACGCATATTATCATTGTGAAGAACAACGAAATATGACCTTCGATGATGTGTTACGCTGTAGTGTGTATCATTTTCAAGCGGTTCGTCAATTTAGCGACAATATGACAGATATAATTTTAATGTCTGGCAAATCGTATGATGGCCCAAAAAATTTGCAAACAAAAAGCGGCACATATCAACCAATTTTTATTGATTTAACCTCAAAAGATGGGTATCAACGATTAACAGAAATCAAGGCAGCGGTTAGCAATGGAATCTATTCAAGTCTTGTTGAACTGGTATTTGTTCCACTTTATGGGAAAGATGGAATAATTGACCGAAAAAAACTTGCTATAGAGGTACTGGACTATGAAATTGATTTGTTGAAAAAAGACCAGATATTTGAAAAATTAGTTGTTGCAACCCTTGTATTGTGTAACAAAATACTGGACAAAAATGCTTTGGAACAATATTACGAGGAGGTAAAAAATATGCTAAAAATATTGGAGATTGCCAGAAATGATGGTATGCAGCAAGGCTTGCAGCAAGGCTTGCAGCAAGGCATGCAGCAAGGCATGCAGCAAGGCATGCAGCAAGGCATGCAGCAAGGCATTTTACAAAACGCAAAAGATATGCTTCTAGCGGTACTGGATGAAAAGATGGGAGTCGTTCCAGCACGAATAATTGATCAGGTTCGCTCTGTGGATAAACATGAAGTATTGAATGGACTTCTTCGTCAGGCTGTCAGATGTAGTAGTCTGGATTCATTTGAGGGAAAACTCAAATATGCGACAAGCTAACTTTTTTTTGAATTGGATATTTCAATGCTGAAAGAATTACGCATTAGAAATTTTGCTATCATTGAAAAACTGGATATTCAGTTTTCTGGCGGCTTAACAGTTTTGAGTGGAGAAACTGGTGCTGGGAAATCTATTATTATTAATGCCCTTAATTTGCTGCTGGGTCATCGTGCAACAGAAAAGTATATTCGTACAGGAATGGATGTCGCTGAAGTTGAAGCTTATTTTGATATTGAAGACCATCCAAAAATAAAAAAATTACTGGAAAGCAATGATTTTAATCCAGATGATGGCTTATTAATTAGACGCTTTATTTCGAGAAAAGATCGACATAAAATCTATATCAATGATCGAAAATCCACCATTCAGCTTTTATCACAATTAACTGCAAATCTGGTCAATATTTCTGGACAACATGCACACCAGCGTTTATTAAATGAAGATGAGCATTTATTGATACTTGATACATATGGCAAACTTATAGGACTACGTGATGATGTTTACCAAAGTTACCATCGCTTACTACCACTCATTGCACATCTTAACACATTAATTAAACAACAATCCCGCCAGGCTGAGCATTTGGAACTGATCAAATTTCAAGCCAAAGAAATATCAGATGCTGCTATTGCTGAAAATGAAGATGAATTGCTGGAAAATGAACATACACGCCTGCAGCATGCTGAAACAATATATCAAAAAGTCAGTCAGAGCATCGATCAGCTTTATGATTCTGAGGGTGCCACTTATGAAGTTCTCAGCACAACAAGTAAAATTATTGAACAGGCTGCCGAATTGGATAAAAACTTGGTACCATCATGCGATCGTATTATGGATGCCAAGGTCTTAATTGAAGATATAACATCTGAATTACGCCACTATCTGGATGGCATTCATGTTGATAACCAGCGATTACAAGATGTTGAAGATCGAATCTATTTGTTGAATCAACTCAAACGAAAATATGGCGGGTCTCTTGAATCTATTGAGACACACTATCAAAAAATTCAAAAGGAGTTAAATGGCCTTGATACAATTGAAGAGAAAATTGCAACGGCACAAAATGATGTAAAAACTGCTCATGAATTATTAAAAAGCAAAATATATGAATTGTCTGAAAAACGAAAACACTTTGCAGGCAGTTTGTCTTTGGCAGTAGAAAAAGAACTTCATCAATTAAAAATGAGTAAAACGCGCTTTCAAGTCAAAGTAATCAATCGACCAAAGGATTCACAAACCCATGCGGATTTAACTGATGGTGAGTGGTTTTTTACTGAAACTGGAATGGATCAATCTCACTTTATGATCGCACCCAATGTGGGCGAAGCAATGAAACCCTTAGCTGCCATTGCATCAGGTGGAGAGTTATCCCGAGTGGTTCTGGCTCTGAAAGCCATTCTGGCTGGCACAGAATCTGTATCTACAGTCATATTTGATGAAGTTGATGCCGGCATTGGCGGTGGTGTTGCTGAAATGGTGGGACAAAAAATGAAAGCCTTGAGTCAACATCATCAGATTATTTGTATAACGCATCTGCCTCAAATTGCCAAATATGGACAACATCATTTTAAAATTGCCAAGCAAATAGATAATGACAGAACGCATACTGTAATTCGTCCAATAGACAAGGAAGAACGTATCCATGAAATTGCCCGAATGTTGGGCGGAGAAACAATCACAGAAAAGACCCTTGCGCATGCCCGAGAAATAGTGGCAGATACATTAAACAATTCAGATAAACCCATAGTATGAGTGCTTATCCATGACCTTTCAACCCTCTCAAAAAAATCAAAAGATCTATTTTGAAACAATTGGATGTCCAAAAAATGAAGTGGATACAAGTTATATGCAGGGCATGTTAAATGTGGAACATACGATTGTTAAAAATCCGGAGTTTGCCAGTGTGATTATTGTGAATACCTGTAGTTTTATTGAAGCGGCTTCACAGGAATCTATTGAGCGAATACTTGAACTTTCAGAATATAAACAAACCGGCCAATGCCTTAAACTCATTGTTGTCGGTTGCCTTGTTGAGCGGTATGCTTCAGATATTCAAAAAGAACTGCCTGAAGTTGATTTTTTTCTGGGGACTGGGGCGCTGTCAAAGATTCAATCAGTAGTTCAACAAGATCAAACGATACCTGTGCTACTGACGCCACCTCCCAAACAGTCATATTTTTTTAGGCAACAAGCACCACGATGGTTGTCCCCTGATATCAAAACAGCATATATCCAGATTGCTGAAGGTTGTAGCTATCATTGTACTTATTGTATTATTCCCAAATTACGTGGGCCCTATCATAGTATTTCAGAAAAACGTATTCTTGATGAATTGACCCTTTGTCTGAAAGCTGGTATGAAAGAAATAATATTGGTCGCACAGGATACAGCTGCATATGGCAGGGATGCTTCTGGCTGTGTTACATTATCCAGCCTTTTGACACAAATGGCTGAGACAATAGAGATGTCAGGAAGTGAAACATGGATTCGCATATTGTATATGA
>Ga0272440_1001538_pt1 | contig 18762 bp, 11 predicted proteins | sample SSMMMBAug17_FD_192440 | JGI IMG/M metagenome (GOLD analysis project Ga0272440, IMG submission 192440) | Marine sediment archaeal communities from Little Sippewissett salt marsh, Falmouth, MA, United States - SSM-MMB-Aug17 | ecosystem: Environmental > Aquatic > Marine > Wetlands > Sediment ...
TAACACTTTAACCGAAATCATGATTGATTAGAAACCTGTAGAGACGCACGGCTGTGCGTCTCCGAGCGAAGATGGGTCTCTCAATCCTTATAACATAGGAATCTGAGAAACGACTGCCTTCTCTCCGCTTGGAGACGCACAGCCGTGCGTCTCTACAAAGGACATCTTGTTTTCGAAAAAGTGTCAACTGGAATATGAAGGATGCCAAAAAATTACTGGATAACTCACCACATCACCGGCAAACGTACCAGCTGTTTTGCCTTATTCTGAAACATCAAATAACCATGTTGTCGTCCATAGGAGTATAAATCTCGGGTTAATTGCACATCCTTTTTACAATATTCAACAATTTCATCAATTTTTCCCTCTTTCCACCATTTCAGCGCCTGAAGACCATCGGCGGATTTTTCTGATCCAAGGGTATGTTTTCCGAGGTGATCCAGTGATAGACGATATCCCAATCGTTGATAGACATGCTCCAGTAGATCCAGAGTGGGCAGTTTATCATAGTCCATTTGTACATAACCGGATAACACACGATAATCAAATCGTTTAATATTGAATCCAATAATTAATTCCAGCTTGCACATTGCTGCAATCAATTCTTTAACTTGATCTTGAAGATACGTTTCATAAGTATTTGTTGCAGAGTTATAGAGAATGGCGCAACTCACACCCATTTTCTCAGCCAGATGCCATCCGCCGACCTCCTGGGCAGAACGTTGGGTTTCGATATCCAACACGCCAAACACAACTGTCGGGCTGTCTTTGGCAATTATAGGCTGTGTTTCTGATGGCAAGGCCTGGATTTTTTGATTCACCCGCTGTGTCGCCTGATCCAGAGCATCGGCATCGGGTGCTTCATGGTTTTGAAGATTTTCAAGCAAGAACAGGGCGCTGTTTTTATCAATGGGCCGGTTGCCAGAACCACATTTGGGAGAATGAACACACTGCGGACAACCATTTTCGCATTTACATGATTGAATAATATTCAAGGTATGTTGCAGTAAGGTTTCTATTTTCTGAAATGCCATATGAGTCAAGCCGGCGCCACCGGGGGTGCTGTCGTAAATGAAAACAGCGGCGTGATCCAGTTGTGAATGATAGGTTGTGGAAATGCCGCCCAAATCGTTTCGGTCGGCAAGCACCACCAGGGGAAATATCCCAATGATGGCATGTTCTATTGAATGAATGGCTGCCATTAAATGAAAATAATTCTTTTCGAGCTTTCGCTGGACTGTTTTGGGGATTTGGATCCAGATGCCATCAGTTTCAAAAATATAGGGGGGCATATCCAGAGATGTTTTGTGAATCATTTGTCGGGAACTGATATCCCATTTTTCATAACCGGTGACCTGGTCTGTCACTTTAAGACGTCCCTGGCTAACAATTGATCCCCAGGCTGTGGTCATGCCATCCACACGAATAATATCGGTTGTTTTATGCCCTTGAACCCGAGTGTAATATCTTACTTGAACACGAGAAACATAAACAGTTTCTGCTGGAATATCCAGATGATCCACTCGATAGGTGATTCCAGAGTGCAAGTATATGGCGCCTGGATGAGTTTCTTTTCGCGCCCGGAAACTATCGACTTCTCCCCGATGTTTTTTATCAAATGATGTCAATATCGCATATTGTGTGCCGATTCCCCTGAGATTGATCTCACGTTGTGGATTTTTTTTGGAGGCAAAATAATGCGTACCATCCTCACTGCACAGTAATTCACCTGTTTTGAGAAGTTTTTCGATGACTGGTAGCAGTGGCGTTTCGCTCGCATAGGGTTCATCCTTTTGAAGTGGCAATTCAGCGGCCGCACAGACCAGATGTCGGTCGCAGATTTCCGGATTATATGGATTGATAACCGCTGCTTCAGCCTCAGCATCAATAAACTGCTCTGGATGACGCATAAAATATTGATCCAATGCATCCTGACCAGCGATGAGAACCAATGCTGATGTCTGTCCCTTTCGTCCCACTCGACCACTTCGTTGAAGTGCTGATGTAATCGTGCCTGGATATCCAGCCAGAATACATAAATCCAGATCTCCGATATCAATACCCAGTTCCAGTGCGCTGGTCGTAATCACAGCCAGTAATTCTCCGGTGGAGAGTTTTTTTTCAATTTCACGACGTTCCTCTGGTAGGAACCCAGAGCGATAGGCGCTGATTTTTTGTTTAATGGCAGGTGATTGTTGTCCGGCCCACATGGCGATCAGTTCGGTCATTTTGCGAGACTGTGAATAAATAATTGAGCGAAGTTTTCGATGCAATGCTGCTTTTAATAACAAAATGGCCATCTGCGATGTGCTTTGGATGGGGTTGATAAATACCACATGCCGATTGCCACGCGGTGCGCCTGATTCAAGGATTTCGTGAATATTTAGATGGGTCAACCGGTTGACCAGCTCTCCTGGATTGGCAACAGTGGCGGAGCAAAATATATAAACTGGCTTAGCGCCATAGTAATGGCAAATCCGCTGAAGGCGTCGAAAAACCTGAGACATGTGGGATCCCATTACACCCCGATAAGTATGCACCTCATCAACAACAATGAATTGAAGGCCAGAAAAAAAGACCGCCCATCGGTCATGAAATGGTAAAAACGAGAGATGGAGCATTTCCGGATTGGTAATCAAAACATTGGGTGGGTTGTCCCGGATCTTTTTGCGCTGATACTGCGTGGTGTCACCATCATAAACACGCGCGCTGGCTTTAATTTCTGATAGATTGGTCAAGGCTTCAAAGGTTTTGAGTTGATCTTGTGCCAGCGCTTTGAGGGGAAATAAATAGATAGCGCGCGTATTCAGATATTGGCTGATTTTTTCCAGTACCGGAATATTGTAAATCAAGGTTTTTCCGCTGGCGGTTGGGGTTGCACACACCACATGTTGGCCATCGCGAATGCGGTTAATTGCCTCAGCCTGATGGGTGAATAATTTTGTGATACCCTGTTGATGCAGAATCTTTCGGATTTCTGATGGCAAAGGACGCGCCAGGTTTTGATAAGATGCCGACTGTTTGGGCAAAATGGTATGAAAGTCTATCTGGCTTTGAAGTTGTTGGGCACCCAGTAGTGCCTGTATGTACTCGTTAATATCGGGTGTCATGCATATTGTGCTCAAAGATCTCCAACAAATCGATAAAGAATTAGTGAATCGGTTTTGTCTGAAGCTTTGTGACGCATGACTGGAACAAAATCGTTTTTAGTGAAACTTTTGTTAAAGTCAAACCAATCTTCCGGCCACAGACGTTTTTCCCATAAAAAATATTGCATATTATTTTCGATGAACAAATTGACCAATGATGCGTAAGTGCCATCACTTTCTTGAATAAAATTAGTTGTTTGACGCGGACACAATACACCTTCATGATAACGATTGGCATAAAAATGAACTTTTTCACAATTGGTTGATTTCTGTAGCGAAAAAACAGAATATGGCGGGTCAAGCGGTTCAATCGCTGCGATAGTTTCGCCCATCAGGCGAAAAATATATTTGTCTTTTTCTCTGCTTTTCAGGTTTTTACCCAGCCCAAAAGCGAAAATAAAAATAAAAATCCAGATGATCGCGTGTTTGGGTTTCATTCGGTCTTTATGGATCAACAGGTCTTTTGCCTTAATTATGCCAAAGCCGGCAAAGACCGATGAGGACAGAATGATTATCGCAAAGTACCGGTATTCAATCATCCAGTGCTGGACCAGATGAACAAACACAACAGACAGTCCCAAAACAGGCATGATCAGAAAAAACCACAGTCGGGGATCATCCTTTAATTTTCTCAGCGCAGGACCGATGCCTAAAATAAATAGCAAAAAAAATGGATAGAAAAAGGCCTCGCACGCATTGTTTAGCACTGTACCGATAGCAACAAAATGGACTTGATGTCTGGCATTTACGATGAAATGATCTTCAAGTTCCATGTAGTTATTTTCTTTGCGCAGTTCATGTAGTTTTTCTCTAAGGACATTATATTGCTTGTATGGTTCAATAAATTTGGAAGAGACTTCATCAAAGCGATAGAGTTTCCAAATAGAAATGCCAGCAAAAACCTGAAAACAAAACCCAATGATAACAATACCTACCAGAACGCCCACAATAGAATAAAAAACTTTTATTCTATTGTGGGATATCAAAAATAGCGCAAGCATTGCTGATGGAAAGCTAACAACTGCCTCTATGCGAGATAATGTAGCCAACGCAAAACAAATGAGGCAAAGAATGAGATATTGCCATTTTTTTGAATCCACAAATTGAACAAACAATAATATCCCCCATGCCAGAAAAAACCAGCCCAGTGGTCCGCGAAGGACATCGGCGGATCGCCCAACAAAGATTGGCAGCAAGGCAAATATCAAGGTGACCAGACTACTGATTTGAATGGAAAAAAAACGACGAGACAAAAAATAAACCGGAATGAGTGTCAGGCATCCAAAAAGTGCGGACACAGTAATGGCAGCAGAAAGAAAATCGCCAGTGAACAGGTAAAACAAACTGATAAAACGCGGGTAAATGGAAAGATAATTCAGACCACAATTATACAAATTATCCAGACTATTGTAATAGAGCGCCCGTGCTTGATGAATATACAATAAACCATCGGAATTAATAATATAGGTATACTCACAAGCAAACAGACGAATAACTATTCCCAGTAATATAACCAGAAAAGCAAAGCGATAATTGTTAAAAGGGATTTGATCTTTTTTGAGGTCGTTTGTTATGGCTGTGGACACAGTAATTTTTAATCTCCTTTGATGGGCGGATCACGCCGCTTGACAGACATTATTGACCTCAACTGGAATTTGCTCCATAAAATAATTTCCAACAGGTACTTCTTTATTCATTTGATGGTAGGCTAACAGCATTTCTTTAAGAGCATCTCTTAGCATTTCTCTGCATTCTTCGATATCCTGTCCTTCTGTTATCACCTCGTTCCACTCAACTATTTGTCCCATATATCCAGATGGTATTTTGGTATATTTTGCTGTAGTAGCTCCAATTGGGGCGAATCTGTAGCTTGGTTTTAAAGATTTTGAATCATCTGATCATACATCTTTTCATATCGCAAAACCTTTTTTACAAAATTCTGTGTTTCTCGGTAAGGTGGGATCTTGCACAATTTTGCCACGCGGGTAATACCTGCATTATATGCCGCCAGGGCCAGTTTGATATTGCGAAGCTTTTTTATACATTGAGACAAGTAACGTGTCCCCCCATGAATATTTTGCATGGGATCAAAAGGATTGGTAACTCCCAGACTTTTGGCGGTAAATGGCATTAATTGCATCAGCCCCTGAGCGCCCTTGGGTGATACTGCGCGATGATTAAAACCCGATTCCACCTTAATGACTGCCAGAATTAAACTCTTTTTAATATTGTTCAAATAGGATGCATCCTCAACATAATTTAAATAGGGTTTTGCTTTTTCAATAATGGGGTGACACTGTTGTTCGGCAAAATTTTGCTGTGTATTTTGAGTATTGTATCGTATCTGTTGGATCAACTCGTATTTGAGTGGTTTTTTGTGATAGAAAAAACGCTCTTTAATGCTCTGGCGAACGTGTTCGCTTGACAAGGGGCCGGCATCTTTTTCTTCTGTATTCGCATGGTATTTTTGCAAATATGCATTCATGTGTCGGCTAACCAGCGGATGAAGGTGCTTTCGTGGATAGTTTTTTTGAGAAACCGATGGGGAGGCGGTCAGTGATGATTTATTTTCATGCTGAACCTGGCGTAAAGTTTTTTGGCCCCTGAGTATTGATTCAATTTGATGGTCACTGTATCCGCTCATCTTTAATTTGAATCTCAGGGAGCTTCCCCATGATTCAGGAACGGATATACTAATAAGAATCAGGGTGATATAAATAACTATTATGTCATTGATTCTGGCATGCATCTTAAGAAATCTCCATTTTTCAATCGATAACCAATGAATTATGTTCATTTTTTGATTTTTAATATATCCCACTTTTTTTGTCAACGATAAATTCATATAGAAACTCTTGATTGAAATTTTATTAAATTTTTGGTAATATTTGTCTATTCATAAAAAACTCGGTGTTCAACTTTCTGTTGATTTTGTGTATGATTCAAAAATCGCAGTCTTGTATTAGAAAGTAAACGCTTATATATCTCTACAGAAAAACTTGAACATTTAAGAGAATCATTCATTGGCCCATTTAAAGTGGCTAAATAATTTCAAATTTTGGAGAATCAAAATGTCCCCAGCTAAACCATCAAAAATTTTGATTGTGGATGACGAGCCTTTAAACATAGATTTGCTTAGAGAGACTCTTAAGTCAAAATTTCGTTTAATCATAGCCACGCGCGGTGATCAGGCACTGAGCCTGGCCGAAAAAAAAATGCCTGACCTCATCCTCCTGGATGTCATGATGCCAGGTATGGACGGTTTTGAAACCTGTGAAAAACTGAAAGAAAACCCAAAAACAAAACATATTCCGGTCGTCTTTGTGACTGCACTGAACGAGGTTGAGGACAAAAGCATTGGTTATGAAATGGGTGGGTCTGACTATATCACCAAACCCTTTGAAATGTCCGATGTTCTCACTTGTATTGAAACGCATTTAAGTGTTGCAAAACTGGCCAGGCGCGTGAAAGAGTTGGAATGTGTCTATACTGACAATGGTACGATCCAAAAAATTGCGGACCTGAATGCATCAATCAGTGGGAATGCACAGATTGTCAATTTGTTTTGGACATCAATAGAACCAATAATCAAAAATCATGCCATGGATCATTTCCCTAAGCATATCCAGGACAAAATTTCTAATGTTGGCGATATTCTTGTCTCAATGATCACTGAGACACGCGAAATTACAAGTTTGCTTCAATCGATGGATGAATAGCCTGATTTTATCTTCAGATTTTTTAGTGTGGTTTCAAAAATGAATAAAAAAGTAAATACCATGAAAATGCTAATTGTCGACGATTCGGAAAATGGTGCATTAGCACTTCAAATGCAACTGTTGAATCGTAATTATGAAAATGTATTTATCGAACATTCTGCTGAAGGTGCGTTCAAGTTTCTGGCATCGCAGCCACCCGATGACCCCTGCCAACTTATCCTGATGGATATTTGGATGCCAGGTATGGATGGTATTGAGGCCACACGATGGCTCAAGAAACAACCAGAATACAAAGAAATTCAGATTGTTATGGTGTCTGGCGATGAAGATATCAATCGCTTCAGCCAGGCATTTCAAGCCGGTGCAATTGATTTTATTCGTAAATCTGCGGAAGAAACAGAGCTGATTGCACGCATTGAATCTGTTATGCGACTGAAGCATGAAATGGATCAGCGTAAAGCCCATGAAGCAGAGCTTGAAGAACTCAATAAAAAATTCAAGAAAAAAGCCCATGAAGCTGAAATGGCCAATATTTCCAAATCGCAATTTTTGGCCAATATGAGCCATGAAATTCGCACTCCCATGAATGGTATTATAGGTATGACCAGCCTTGCCATGGCAGAAAACAAATCTCCGGTTGTGGATAATTATCTCAAAACAGTTCAGGTTTCTGCTCAACTTTTACTCACATTATTAAATGATATATTAGACTTTACTCGAATTGAGGCTGGAAGGCTTAGGATGGAAAGTGTTGTATTTAATGTTCGGGAAAAAGTAGAACAAACTGTGACTGTTTTTGCAAAAAAAGCCTATGATAAAGAAATTAGATTGATTCTGCACTTTGATCAGCATATTCCGGAACAATTGACTGGCGATCCGCATCGTTTAGGACAAGTGCTGAATAATTTAATTTCTAATGCTCTCAAGTTTACTGCTAGCGGGGAAATTGTTATCAATGTTCAACTTTTGGATCAGGATGAAAAAAGCACAAAACTGGGATTTGAAGTGCTTGACTCTGGCGTAGGTATTGATCCAGAGAATCATGAAAAGATTTTTGATGTTTTCACGCAGGCGGATAGTTCCACAACACGAAATTTTGGCGGTACCGGACTTGGATTGGCGATTTGTAAAAAATTAGTGAATAATATGTCTGGCGACATTTGGGTGGAAAGTCAACTGAATGAAGGCAGTGCCTTTAAATTTACTGTCCAGTTTTTACTGCCAGAAAAACAGCCTGAACCCAAACAATGGTTTCCCGATCAAACATTTTATCAACTCAATGTGGTGCTTCTGGATGACAACCCTGTTTCGGGTAAAGCCGCTTTAATGTGTCTGTCATCCATTGGTCTATCTGCCAGTCTTGTGACAGAACTTCCCCTGCTTCTAAGCAAGATGGCCCAGGCTGAAGTACATTTGGTATTGATCAACAATCAATTAAAAGATACCGAGGGCTTTAGCCTTGTTTCCGACATTCGCAACCCACTGAGAACAGCGCAACCGAAAATTATTATTATATGTGGTCTTGGCATTGAAGTAACTGAAGAAACAATCGAAAGATACGACATTCAGGCTGTGGTGCATAGTCCGCTGACTCGCGAAAACTTAACCAATGCCATTATTAAGGCCATTCAGCCAGATATGCTCGAAAATACCATGACCAAGCCATTTGATACGATTCAATATGAAGGAATTCAGGCCCTTGTGGTTGAGGATGATGAAATTAATATTGAGGTCACAAGCAATATATTGAATAAAGCCAATATCCACAATATTGACATTGCCAGAAATGGAATCAAAGCCATTGAACATGTTAAAAAGGCATTTCAAGAGAACAAAATATACGATTTTATTCTTATGGACGTTCAAATGCCTGAAATGGATGGTCTGACAGCAACTAAAGAAATTCGCACTTTTGAAACATCGTTTTCATCCAAGGGTAATCAACAAACCATCAAAATTCCCATTATTGCGACAACAGCCCATGCCATGCGAAAAGATAAAGTACGTTGCATAGAAGCAGGGATGAATGACTACATCACCAAACCCCTTACTCTGGTATCATTGCTGGAGATTGTGGACAAATATGTGCTTCCAAAAAGAAAAAATACCAAATCTTTTGACACTGAAGACCAGGCACCAACAGAGACAATCATCGACATTGATGAGGCGATCAAACGAATGGCAGGCAATGCGAAATTCTTTTATCAATTATTAGAACGTTTTCAAAAAGAATACGCACATGTCGATCAGAGAGTCAAGAATGCTTTGGACAAAAAAGATTATGATGAAGCACATCGGCTGGCCCATACAATTAAAGGTCTTGCCAGTAATTTTTCTGCAAAACCCCTTGTGGCGGTTTCCCAAAAAATGGATAACGCACTGAAAAAGAAAGAGTTGAACAATATTTCTTCACTGTTTGATCAATTTCAAATGGAATTCAAACGGGTCAATGATGCAATTAATAAAGTCCTGAATGATCAAGAAAAAAATCCAAACCTTCCAGAAACCAGTACAACACTAGCCGACAAGAAGCCTGATAATGAGACACTTTGCCAGAAAAAAAATTCAAATGACCCACCAGAAAACAATAGAGAATCAGATATCAAGAAACTTGTCCTGCCAGAAATTAATGTAGAAGCAGCCACTAATAGACTTAGAAATGAAAGTCTTTTTTTCAAGGTGATAAAACTGTTCTATAAGAATTATAAAGATTTTATCGAGCAATTTCGTAATGCGAACGACCAAAAAAATACAAAAAAAATGAAAGAGATGCTCCATAAGCTCAAAGGGTCTGCCGGCATTCTGGCCGCTGATTCACTGTGTGATGCGGTAAATGAAATAAGAAAACAGATTAATCAGAAAAATGAAAATATGGATGAGAGCATATCTCACTTAGAACAAATTCTTACACGAATCTTAACCGGAATTGATAAAGTTGTACAAAATGATATGGAAGATATTACCACTGAATCAGCAGGTGATACTCCCAAAGTTATTCATAATCAACTTATCGTGCTAGACAACCTTCTCAAAGAATCTGACTCAGAAATCAAAGACAGGATCAGTAATTTTGAATCCAAACTCAATAAAATGAGGCTTTCTTTCGATGCCAAACGAAACCTGACCAAAATGGTTCGAGAGATCAATTCATACCAATTTGATGAAGCCAGACAGAGTCTTCAATTACTAGCAAAATCCCTAAATATTCAGCTAGGAGATAAAGAGGTCAACGAATGATGTTATGTGAACGAAAAAAAAGAGAACTTTTTCTTTTTTTTTGTTTTATTCTTGTTCCATCCATATCCTTCGCAGTGGATGTCCAACATTTCCCAACTCCTCCTTTTTTAGCAGACAATGTGTTGTTTTGGAAAAAAGTATATACCGATGTTTCTGTTAACGAAGGCTTGCTGCATGATCGAAATCATCCTTTGATCATTTATCAAAGACTTAAAGTGGGAAATCGCCGGGGAAGAACATTGGATGCTTATGTAGAATCCTATAAAAAGCGTATTGCTAATATTCTCAGAAAATTACCCACAAAACCGGCCCATACCCAAACTGAAGAAGAAAAGTTTTTTCTTTCCATGTTTAAAGAGTATTCATCTATTAGGGATATCCCTCAGGCGATCAGCCGAATTCGATTTCAACGCGGACAGCGAGAGAGCTTTTTAAAAGGCCTAGAGCAATCCGGCATGTATATTAAAGAAATATTTGCCATTATCAAAAGAGAAAACCTACCCTTGCGTCTGGCGTATTTGCCTCATGTGGAGTCATCGTTTATGATCCATGCGGTTTCAAAAGCAGGGGCTGTTGGACTATGGCAGTTTATGCCAGAAACCGGAAAGCAATATCTAGACATTGATCGATACATCGATGAACGCCGCGATCCAGTCCTCAGCACTGAAGCAGCTATACAATTATTAAAACAAAATTATGCTGAACTAAAATCCTGGCCATTGGCGATCACTGCTTATAATTATGGCCTGGGCGGAATCAAACGTGCTGTGCGAAAGACAGGATCCAGAGATATTTCTGTGATTATCCAAAAACATAAAAGTCGGTCATTTCAATTTGCCTCCAAAAATTTTTATAGCTGTTTTCTGGCAGCCTGTGAAATTGATGAAAACTATCGTCGGTATTTCAAAGTGGTCAAAATGGAATCCCCTTTGCTTCGCAAACGCTTTGTGATGAAAAATCCAACGACACCTTCAGAAATCTGTCAGTCCCTGGATATTTCAATTTCTGCGTTTAAATCATTAAATCCAGCGTTCAAACCCTCGCTTTTTAAGAAAAACGCAATTATTCCAAAACATTATACTGTTTTTCTTCCATTAAATATTTTGGAAGAAACGACGAAGGATTTATTTATTAAGCCATCAGGCTATCCCCAGACCGATCATTCCACTATTGCACAACATCAGCCGCCTAAAACAGATACACAAAGTCAACCTTCGAAAACAGATCATAGACAAGCCTCAATCAAAAAGCCCCGATATGAAAAAGCAGTGCAAAAAAAGCTGAAAACAGCCAAATATCGGGTGAAAAAAGGGGATTCACTATGGCTGATTGCCAAAAAATTGGGTATTGATGATCAAAAACTGCGACATATGAATGGTTTGTCCAAAAGAAGTTATATTCATCCTGGACAAATAATCAAAGTGCCATTGACAAAAAAGCCGCTTTATCATAAGCCCCAAAAAAAATCGGATCCTCAAAAAATTGCACCCATCAATACTTCCAAAAAATTACCCAAAAAAATAGTCAAAAACCCAAAGTCGCTTCCAAAATTGGACTTAAAACCAGCGGTGCCAAACAATGAAAAACTGGGAACCCGCTTGTGGAAGAAATATACAGTTAAACATGGCGATACATTGTGGGATATTGCGCGTGAGATGAATTTGAGTGCCAGTCAAATAAAAGAAATCAACCGGTTAAAAAAAGCGCGATTACAACCCGGACAGGTCTTGTTTATTCCACAATCCGCAAAACCAAATCCCATGATGACCAAGTATCATGAACAAGATCATCAGGAAGCCATCAAAAGGATTCGCAAGCTAAGAAAACAGCAGAATCAACAGCTTGAAATCGATTACTACTATAAAGTAAAACCCGGTGATACCCTGAAAACAATAGCCCAACAAACCGGAGTATCGCTGGAGCTTATCGCATTGATCAACCACATGACCGATGATTTTCGTGTGTATGTCGGTCAGGTGCTCAGAATTCCCAAAAAAAAGAAAGGATGAAAAAAGTAACGTGTTATCTCAAATTCTATCCTGTGCGATTATTGGAATTGATGCCTATGTCGTGGAAGTGGAAGTGGATATATCCAATGGATTGCCTGCTTTTACAATGGTGGGACTTCCAGAAGCGGCAGTTAAGGAAAGTAAAGAGCGTGTGAAATCGGCCATTCAAAACTCGGGTTATTATTTTCCTTATGAGCGAATTACTGTTAACCTTGCACCAGCAAATATTCGGAAAGAAGGAACTGGTTTTGATCTTCCCATTGCAGCCGGTCTATTAGCTGCAACCAATGTAATTTCCTGGGAATTTATGGATCAGTTTCTCTTTAGCGGTGAACTCTCTCTGGATGGTCGTGTAAAGCCAATCAATGGGTCTTTGCCAATGGCATTGCGGGCGAAACGTGAGGGGCTCAAAGGGGTTATTTTACCAAAAGCCAATCAGCATGAAGCCGCTGTAATTGAGGATATTACTGTTATTGGGATTGATCATCTCAAAGACCTGGTGGACTACTGTCGGGGCATGAAAGATATTTCACCCGCAAAGGTGGATATCAAGACCTTATTCACCCAAGAAACTTTAACAGCCATTGATTTCTCAGAGGTCAAAGGTCAGGAGGATGTCAAACGCGCCCTTGAAGTGGCGGCATCAGGGGGCCACAATGTGATTATGATTGGCCCGCCTGGCTCTGGAAAAACAATGATGGCCAAACGTTTATCCACCATCTTGCCCCCAATTGGCTTTGATGAAGCATTGGAAACAACCCAAATCTACAGTGTATCCGGTATGTTGAAAAAAAGTGATGCCCTGATTACCCAGCGTCCTTTTCGATCGCCGCATCATACCATATCTGATGCCGGACTGATTGGTGGCGGCCATTCTCCCAAACCCGGAGAGGTAAGTCTGGCACACAATGGCGTGTTATTTCTGGATGAACTGGCAGAGTTCAAGAAAAATGTTTTGGAGGTGCTTCGCCAGCCCATTGAAGACCAATCGGTGACCATATCTCGTGCAACAATGAGTGTGACTTATCCCAGTATTTTTACGCTGGTGGCAGCCATGAACCCCTGTCCATGTGGATATTTAGGAGATCCTAATCATGATTGCAGTTGCTCCTCCCAGCAGATTCATCGGTACCGAAGTAAAATATCTGGTCCGCTCATGGATCGGATTGATATTCATGTGGATGTGCCGGCAGTTTCCTACAAGGAACTTAAAAATGAATCCACCAGTGATTCCTCGGCAGTGATTCGAGAACGTGTTGCAAAAGCCCGAAAAATCCAGGCAACACGATTTACTGGTGAAAAAATTCATTGCAATGCTCAGATGTCTCAAAAACTTCTGGAAAAACATTGTCATTTGGATGAAACATCTTACAAATTGCTGGAAACTGCCTCAGACCGGCTGGGGCTTTCGGCGCGAGCGTTTCATCGGATTATAAAGATTGCGCGAACCATCGCGGATTTGGATCAAATGAACCATATTCAGGCGCAGCATATTGCCGAGGCGATTCAGTATCGAAGTTTGGACCGATCGCAGGTTTGATGGAATCATATAAAAAAAGGTAAAAGCCGTGAAAAATCCTTATGAAATCAGTGACTTTGAAAAGATAAGACTGAATGCGTTTACATATATCGATCGAACAGATCATATTCCACACATTGAGAATGTGGGACAGTATTTGTTACTTTTGCGACCCCGACGTTTTGGCAAATCTCTGTGGTTATCTACATTAAAAAATTACTACGATATTAACAAAAAAGACCTGTTTGATCCGATGTTTTCTGGTTTATGGATTGGTCAGCAACCGACCATGCTGGCCAACCAATATTTTGTTCTGGAATGGGACTTTTCATGTGTGAATTGCTCTGGAAGTCATAAGGATATAGAACAATCATTAAATTGTCATCTCAATGACAGGATAGAACGATTTGCTTCAGATTACGCACATATTTTGCCATCACCAATTAAAATTCATTCTTCTTCCGGAATCAGTAGCTTTGAACGTTTACTGGGCAGCATCTCAAAAACACCCCATAAATTATATCTATTTATTGATGAATACGACAACTTTGCCAATGAATTAATGGCAAGTAGACGAGAAGACGAATATTATGCAATGACTGATCTTGATGGATTTTTTAAAACTTTTTTTAAGTCCCTCAAGTCTGCAACAAAAGGACTTGGCCTGGATCGTATGTTTTTGACTGGTGTTACCCCTATTCTTCTTAATGACGTTACCAGTGGAGACAATATTAAAACTGATATTCATGTTTTGCCAGACTTTGCAGATCTTTGTGGGTTTACTGAAAATGAAGTTATTGAGCTAATGCAAACATTTGTTAGTTCACTGGAAATAAATCCCAGGTACCAATCAATCAGTCGAGAAAAACTGTTTCCCAGGGGAAAAGACCAATGGAAAGCTGATTTATTTCAGTTGATCCAAAAACTTTATGATGGCTATACTTTTTCACCTTATATTGATACGCGAATATACAATCCGACACTGGTAATGTATTTATTCAAACAATTAGAACAGTTATATGGTCAGTTTCCCCAATCTCTAATTGATTTTAATCTGATTCCAGATCGGGGCAGACTTGAGTATATTGCAAATCTTCCTGGTGGACAGGATTTGGTTATGGAGTTGAACCAAAACAAACGTATTCCGATCACAAAACTGACATCACGGTTTGGATTGACTGACATGCTGAATAAATCTGCCCAAACACGCGAATTTATGGGATCTTACTTATATTTCATGGGCATGTTGACAATGGGGGACAAATTACTGACAGGAGATGTTGAATTAACCATTCCAAACCCGGTCATACAAAGTTTATATATCGATGGTATTTCTCGTTGGATGATTGCTGACCCTGTTGCTCGTGATATTGGTTTTGATGCTGCCAAGCTTTTCAAGCAACAAGATAGAATAGCTCCTTTGCGAAAATATATCGAAAAACAGGTCTTTCATACATTCCACTGGCGCGATCGCAGGTGGGCCAATGAATTGACAATCAAAACAATTTTCATGTGCTTATTGATGGATGATATTAACTATTTAATGATCAGTGAGCGTCAAAGTCATTCCGGTTATGCAGATCTTGCAATGATTGTTCGGCCTGATCGTCAAAATCTCCAATTAAATAATATTTTGATTGAATTTAAATATATCAAAGCAACAAGGAAGGTTTTAAAAGATATTAAAGGCCAGTCTGATACAACTTTGTTTAAATTGTCGCCTATTAAAAACAAACTCAAGGATGCAAAATTTCAGGCAAAAACCTATGTAAAAGAATTACAGGAAGAATTTGGTGATGGGTTAAATATAAAATCTTATGCAATCATTGCCATTGGATTTGAACGATTACTATATAAAAAAGTATAATTTTGCATCCTTAATATTCAATTTTCATTTTTCGGCAAGCAGCTGGAGTTACTCTCGTTCTCACGCTGGAGCGCGCTGGAGTGTGGGAACAAGTTCGGGTATTACTTTCCTAAAATCTACAAAAATGAATACGATGTACTGGTTGTTTCCAAAAATTCACATTCTTCTTCATGAGTCAGGTGACGAACAATACCTCGTTTTTTATATTTATTGATAGCGCGTTGCATGATTTTGTAGTTCGCAGGCCATATTCGTGCCAGTCCATCATCTGATGTCGAGATTAAATACCGACAATTTTTTGAAAAAACGACACTATTCACAGCCAGTTCATGCCCTTTGTAACGATGCAGTTGTTTACCATACAGAACATCCCAGACACGAATCGTTCGGTCTTTTGATGCACTGGCCAGGAGTTTACCATTTTCGGAAAAAACAGCGTTGTTTACTTGTCCTTCATGCCCTTTCAGTATATGGCGGCTATTGCTGGTATTAACATCAATGATTTCCATTTTGTTATCACCAGCGGTTGTGATAAACAAATTACCATCTGGAGAGACTGAAAATTGATTTTTATATCGGCAAATCCCAGTTCTATGGCTGCGTTTATTCTCACCTGTCTGTATATTCCAGTATTTAACCTGTGAGGCATCCGATGTAATCAGTGTTTTATCATTTTGAACAAACCAGACGCATTGAATTGACATGTTGTGACCGGACAGGGTTTGATGCAGTTTTTTTGAGGATAAATCCCATATATAAGCGGTATTATCTTTGGAAGTAAATGGAGATCCTCCGGCGGTAACCAGGTATCTCGAATCTTTCGAAAAAGCAACCGCATTAATACTATCTTTATGCCCTTTGAACTGGAACAATGGCTTTCCATTTTCAGCACTCCAGATCCGAGCGGTATGATCAGCAGCACCTGTGACAATCAATTGATTATCCTGGGAAAAAGTCCCACATAAAACATTGCCACTATGGCCATCCAGCGTAAATAGCGTAGACCCGGTTTCAATATCACAGACATATGTTTTATCGGATTCAACAGCATATAAGAATCGAGAACCATCCGGAGAGGGAAAAAAATATTTGAATTGCCCACCAAAATCTAATGAGTACAGTTGTTTACCAGATTTTGTTTCCCAGATTCTAATTTGATCGTCATTTGAAAGTGTCATCACATGGCGGCCATCCGGAAGAAATTCAGCCCACCATACCGGACATTTGCTATGATCAAAGGTTTGCAGATATTTGCCAGGATCAACTTCCCATATCCGAACAGTTTTATCGGTAGAAGCAGATGCCACATACTTATCATTTGATGAAAAAGAGACTTGTTCAACCCAGTCTTCATGGCCCTTTAAGACATTTTTCAGTTGACCGGTTTTGACATCCCAGATACGAACAGTCATATCCCATGATGCTGTTGCCAATCGGTCATCATGTTTAGAAAAAATAATATCTGTCAATTTGTCATCGTGGTCAGTAAGAATTAGACGTGTTTCTCCGCCAATCATATCCCAAAGTCGAGCGGTATGATCATTAGAAATGGTCGCAATTAATGATCCATTATGAGAAAAAATCGCTTTTGAAACTGACTGCTTATGGCCTTCAAGAATAAACTCAATAATTCCTTGATCGGCATTCCAGACAATAGCAGAGTGATCTTTTGAAGCGGTTATAATATATTTACCATTTGGTGAGTAGTCAGCATATATGACTTCTTGACGATGACCACTGAGCATTGCTAATTGCTTGCCGCTTAAAGTATCCCATATGATGGCAGTGCGATCATGAGAGGCTGTAACAAAAGATCGATTGTCCGGTGAAAACACCGCCATTTCAATACGATCATTGTGGTGAACCTTGCAAACAAGCTCTCCGCTGGATACAAGCCAGACTTGAGCGGTATGATCATCAGACGTTGTGATTACATATTCTCCGCCGGTTGAAAAATTACAGCTGGTAATGTAACTTTGGTGGCCGGTTAATATGTGGACACATTTACCGGTTCTGACATACCATAATCGTGCGTTGCCATCAAAGGAACCTGTCAAAACAAATTGATCATCGGGTGAAAAGAGGACATGATGCACATATTCTTTGTGGCCCTTTAAAACATGTTTGATTCGTCCAGTGCTGAGGTCCCAAATATGCGCTTGATGATCATCGGTCCCGGTAATCAGATATTGGCCATGATGGGCATAGCTCAAGCAATGCACAACTGATTTATGATACAGTGCATTGTGGAGCGAATATTCTAAAGCCATATCAAATGCCTGAATTGCCATCAGATTGGGTTCGATTTTTAGCGAAGCCTCTGCCAAACGAAATGATTGCGTGGCATCTCGATGAAGCATCAACATGGCATAGGCAGCCAGTTCTCTTGACCTTGAAATATCTGAATGATTAACCTTGCAAAAATTTTCAAGATTACTTTCCGAGTTCATAAATTTTTCCTAAAATCAAAGCCATAATGGCCTGGATCTATGTTGTGAAACATCTCAGTGAACGTGATCGTTCCGAATATATCTTGAATATCTTTTTGCGCAAATTTCATACCATAACGACTGAATTCATAATTTTTTTTTAAAAATAAACGAATTATTCCTTTCATAAAAAATATAAAATAAAATTTATTTTTTACTTGACAAATTTATGAGTCATAGATATATTGTTTTAATCATTGTTCGGGCGGGTAGCTCAGTTGGGAGAGCATCGGCCTTACAAGCCGAGGGTCACAGGTTCAAGCCCTGTTCCGCCCATTCTTCCAAAGACAATGATTCTTTTTCAATTTAATTATGGGGGCGTAGCTCAGTTTGGTTAGAGCGCCGGCCTGTCACGCCGGAGGTCGCGAGTTCGAGTCTCGTCGTCCCCGTTACAATTAATTCATCGGAATCAATCCTCATTAATAATTTCCGCTAAAAAAAATATTTTTCTATTATCGTGGAACTATGGTTTTTCATGCATAATTATTGTTGCATTCTAGTTCCCGCGCTTCAGCTATTATCATTGTGCGCATCTCGACAAGTGTGCATTCCAATGTTTTCGATAATTAATATCGGGCGCATTCCGGACATTCTCTTAGCCCCGATAGGGGCGACATCTTTGTAGACTGGGGCGTTAGCCCCAGATAATTAACCACACATATTTTCTTAAGCCCCATAGGGGCGATATCTTTTCCAGCAATCTACAGATTTATGTCGCCCCTATCGGGGCTAAGAAACTATGTATGATCACTTATCTGGGGCTAACGCCCCAG
>Ga0272440_1001539_pt1 | contig 18760 bp, 15 predicted proteins | sample SSMMMBAug17_FD_192440 | JGI IMG/M metagenome (GOLD analysis project Ga0272440, IMG submission 192440) | Marine sediment archaeal communities from Little Sippewissett salt marsh, Falmouth, MA, United States - SSM-MMB-Aug17 | ecosystem: Environmental > Aquatic > Marine > Wetlands > Sediment ...
GTGGCTCTGCCACCTACGAACTGAACAGGCGGCAGAGCCGCCAAGAACACGTTCCCAGGCAGAGCCTGGGAACGAGCACCGGAGCGAGTTTGCCTTAGCCTGACGGCTATGGGGCAACGCCCTGGGTTAAAGATTGATCAAAATCTTAGCCCTGAAAGGGCGACACATAAAACATAGATGTGACGCCCTTTCACGCCTTTTCAGGGCTAAGAAATGGTCTACCCAAAGTATAAAGTGTATTATAATTGACTACGATCTACCCGAAAATTTATGATCGCTTACTTATAATATGCCCCTTTAGGAAGGAGTTAAACTATGTTGAAATTTAAAATTGTTTCTATTGCTTTCCTATGTGTACTCATACAATTTGGTGTATGTATGGGGAGTAAAAATTCTATTAATACCCCTCAATTCAGGATTGTAACAACTGAAGAGCCGCCAACAAATTATACTTATCAGGGTAAATTCACTGGAACTACAGTTGATATTATAGAAGAAATAAAAAAATATTTAAATCTCAAGGTCAAAATTGAAGTAAAGCCCTGGGCGAGATCCTACAGGATTGCAAAAAAGCAACCTGACGTTGTTATATTTACTGCTGGTCGCACACAGGAAAGAGTTGATCATGGGTTTCATTTTATTGGGCCTGTTATAACGCGTAAGCATGCCCTATGGTGTAAAAAAGGGAATACCTTTGGCATTAAGAGTATTGAGGATATTAAGAAAATGAACTTAAATATTGGATCTATGCGTGGGGATTGGCGCACTAATTTTTTTAAAACTCAAGGTGTCAAAGTCCAGGAAGTTGCCAATCATGAACTGAATCTAAAAAAATTACTCAAAGGTAGAATACATTTATGGGTTTCATCAGATATTGAAGCGACTCCTATTTTAAGCAAACTGGGTTATGATATGAAAGAAATTGAAATAGCGTATGTTTTCAAAGAAGCTTCAAGCTATATCATGCTATCCAGAGATACTTCCAAAGATATAGTTGAAAAATGGCAAAATGCATATACAGCCATTCAAAAAACAGATTTTTTTGAAAAAGCATCAAAAAAATGGTCGAATATATTAGGGTTTGATCTTGGTTATTCAAAAAAGACAGGCTTTTTTGTTAAACAATAGTGTTGACTTCAACTGCTTCCACCAACTGTTGGAGACGCCTATCGGAATCCATCAGCAATCGCATGTTAGATTTTTCAATCATTGCTACATATTTCTACGATACTGTCCGCCAATTTCATACAAAGCCTGAGTTATTTGTCCAAGGCTGCAATATCGTACAGTATGCAGCAATTCTTCAAAAATATTGTCTCCGGATATAGCGCATTTTTTTAGCCTTTCCAGCGCTTGTGGAGATTTATCCGCATGTGATGTATGGAACTGATGCAAACGTTTTAATTGATCCTGTTTTTCTTCATCACTTGCCCGGGCCAATTCAAGTTCACACACAGTATTTTCATCAAGATTGGAACTGGGATCTCTAAATTTATTGACGCCGATAATGGGCATTTCTCCAGTATGTTTTTTTACTTCATATAACAGGGATTCTTCTTGAATTTTACTGCGTTGATAACCTGTCTCCATAGAGCCCAAAACACCGCCTCTTCGCGTGATATTATCAAATTCAATGAGAACAGCTTCCTCAACAAGTCGTGTCAATTCTTCAATAATAAAACTGCCTTGTTGGACATTTTCATTTTTTGCAAGCCCCCATTCTTCATTGATTATCATTTGAATGGCCAATGCTCGGCGGACTGATTCCTCACTCGGTGTAGTAACAGCTTCATCATATGCATTGGTGTGAAGACTATTGCAGTTATCATATATCGCACACAGGGCTTGCAGTGTTGTACGAATATCATTGAATTGAATTTCCTGACTGTGCAATGAGCGGCCGGAAGTTTGAATATGATATTTCAATTTTTGAGATCTAGATGATGCACCATATTTTTCACGCATGGCAATGGACCAGATGCGTCGGGCTACACGTCCGATGACGTTATATTCTGGATCCATGCCATTTGAAAAAAAGAACGATAAATTGGGGCCAAAAGTATCAATATGCATGCCTCGTGAGAGATAATATTCCACATAAGTGAATCCATTTGCCAATGTAAAAGCGAGTTGACTGATTGGATTTGCACCGGCCTCAGCAATATGATAACCAGAAATAGAAACAGAATAGAAATTCCTCACATTATGTTCTGTAAAATACATTTGAATATCACCCATCATGCGTAAGGCAAATTCAATTGAAAATATACAGGTATTTTGCCCCTGATCTTCTTTTAGAATGTCGGCCTGAACTGTGCCGCGAATATTTGATAAAACCTCTTTTTTAATTGTTTCATAGGTTTCTTGATCCGGTGCATGCCCTTGTTTTTTTTCATAATCCACAACTTTTTGATCAATGGCTGTATTGAAAAACATTGCTAAAATAATTGGTGCAGGGCCATTGATTGTCATTGAAACTGATGTGTTTGGTGCGCATAGATCAAAACCATCATACAAGACTTTCATGTCATCCAGTGAACAGATACTAACCCCTGATGTTCCCACTTTGCCATAAATATCCGGTCGAATATCTGGATCAAAGCCATAGAGTGTAACAGAATCAAAGGCTGTTGACAGACGTTTACCCGCTGAATCTGCTGACAATAATTTGAATCGTTTATTGGTGCGATGAGGTCCGCCCTCACCTGCAAACATGCGCGTAGGAGCTTCATCAGTTCGCTTGAATGGAAAAACACCGGCAGTATATGGAAATTTTCCAGGTACGTTTTCTTCTCGAAGCCAGCGATATATTTCTCCGCGATCGACAAATTGTGGTAAAGATACTTTTGGGATGCGCTGATTTGACAATGATAGTGAATAAAGAGGAACACGAAATTCTCGGTCACGAACCTTGTAAACAAAATCATCACCAGAATATGCTGATTTGATTTCTGACCACTTATCAATGGTTTGTCTGGTTTCTGTCTTCAGCATTTGTTTGAACCGATCTGCTTCTTTTTTTAAACATTGAATTGTTTCAGTTTGCGATTGATCCATAATCTCAGCCGAACGTTCCAGGTATTGACATTTTCGCAATAAATCCGATTGATGAATTGTTAATTTATGATAATTACGAATGGTTTCAGATATTTCTGATAAATATCGTTTACGATCTTCAGGAATAACAATTGATTTGGCTGTGGGTACTTTTTGCGTAATTTCTGGACAGGCTCCCTCCCACTGCAATTGATAAGGAGATGTTGCAAAACTTTGTTTGATATGTGAATAGATTGCAGTGACACCATCATCATTAAATTTCGATGCAATGGCACCAAATACTGGCAGAGTATTGGGGTCTTTATTCCAAAGTTTATGATTTCGTTGCATTTGCTTGCTGACATCCCGAATCGCATCCTCACTGCCCTGTTTTTCGAATTTATTGACAACGACGAGCTTTGCAAAATCCAGCATGTCAATCTTTTCAAGCTGTGATGGCGATCCAAAATCACTTGTCATGACATAAACAGGATAATTTGACCAATCAACAATGCGCGTATCACCCTGACCGATCCCAGCAGTTTCGGCAATAATTAAATCAAATTGGGTGGCTTTTAAAACGTTCAATGCATCTTTGATGGATTCTGACAACTCTGTTTGTGATGCCCGGGTGGCCATAGAACGCATGTAGACACGTTTACTGATAATGGAATTCATCCGAATACGATCGCCTAGCAAAGCACCGCCAGTCTTTCTTCGGGATGGATCACAGCAGAGTACACCTATATTCATGTTGGGCTCATCACTTAAGAATCTTAGAATGATTTCATCCACCAACGATGATTTTCCAGCACCACCTGTACCAGTAATACCAATAACCGGTATTTTGCTTAATCTCACACGTTCTTCTAAAGTTTGGACAAAATTGACATCTGATGTTTTGTTTTGTTCAACATAAGATATCAGTCGGGCAATGTTGCGGTGGTTGGCGCAGTTCAAAGCATCCCAATCAATGTTTTCAGGATTTAAATCATGTGTTGTTTCAAAGTCCATGTGTTGAAGCATATCATTGATAATTCCTTGCAAGCCCATGCGTGAACCATCTTCCGGGGAATATATTCGGCAAACACCATAATTCTCCAGTAAACGAATTTCTTCTGGTACAATTACACCCCCACCGCCGCCAAAAACCCGAATGGAAGATGCCCCTTTTTCTTTTAGCAAATCCACCAAATACTGAAAGAATTCAACATGTCCACCTTGATATGAGGAAACAGCAATTCCCTGAACATCTTCATCAATTGCGGCATCGACAATATCCGAGACTGAACGATTATGCCCCATGTGGATAACCTCGGCGCCACTGTCCTGAAGAATTCGACGCATAATATTAATTGAGGCATCATGTCCATCAAAGAGTGCTGTCGCAGTAACAATCCGAATTTTATGTTTCGATTGATATATTTCTAGTTGACTCATTTGTTTCTCCTTTTCTCAGAAACCTAATGATAACTTCTGTTGTTTCCAAAAATAGGTTTGACTTCAGTTTCTATCCGAAGCAAACTTAAAATAGGTTCGCACCTACATTTGCCCTTTGGAATAACTAAATTTACGTTAGCCTGACAAAAACCGAAATTCAACAGATGCCTGAAAACAATATACATTCGCTGCGTACATTAGTTTATAACCAGGGCATTATTATCGCCTTGTTGTATTAGGAATATAAAAATTTAAAAAAATGTGTTAACAGGCAAGTTTTCATTTTTGACAGGTCTTGTATCAGACATGCCATCATAAGTCAAAAATATCTGGCATGTCCGATTCAATTAATATCTAATTGGGAAGATTTCAATCAAAGATAAATATAGTTATATATAATCCATCAAACCTTTCATATTAATAACCTTTGCAGAGGCTGACAAAGAAGCCTGATACATCAGTTCCTTAATTGATAAATCCGAAATGGCCTGTGTCATGTCAACTTCTTCAAGGTTGGCCAGTTTTTGTTTTGTTGTAATGTTTGTCCCTTCAAGCACACTTTGTCTAAATTCTAATCGGGTGATACGAAAACCAACGACTGAATTTTCTGCAGATACATGCTCTTGATGGGCTTTTATTGGATTTAGTTGCTCTCTGACTGATTCAACATCATTGTTTCTTAGTGCATCTCTTAATTTAAGAACTGTGTTGAACATGTCACCAAATATTTCTGAACCATCATTACCAACAACAAGTTCATCATTATTCTGAGTTTGTATTTTAAAAGGCTGGTTATCACCCCGATAAGCAACACGCGTGGCTTCTGATACATCGACAATATTACCTGCATTGTCCATCAAAACAAAAGGTTCGACATTGGTTCGTGTACCGCCATATATATATCTCTCGTTTACATCTGTATTGGTTACCTGAATAATGTCATTAAGGACTTCCTCAACACCGATAGCTGCTAATTCTCTATCCTGTTTGTTGTTTGTATCGTTGAGCATCGCCAGGGCTGTAACCTGGAGATCTGCCAGGCGGTCCTGAACTTTGCGTAAGCTTTCTTCAGTACTGTTCAACCAGGCTTCACCCATCTCAAGGTTTCTTTCATATTGATTAATATCTGCCAATTCTGCGCGAGAATCCAACATCAGTGCAAGTCGAAATGGATCATCAGATAGTTTTGTAATTTTTCGTCCAGTGGTAACTCTATCAATGGCTTCATTCAGGGCATTGCTTGTATATTCTGCACGTTCCTGAATATGTTTATATACTGTTAATGTTGCGACTTTCATAAGCCCCCCTATGATTAAAATTTGGCATCTATGGCCAATGAAATATTATTGCTTTAATGTTGTTACAGTTTTCATCAATTCATCAGCTGTTTGAACTATCTTGGCAGCCGCCTGATAGTAACGTTGATATTCAACCAGTTTTGTAAATTCCTGATCCAATGAAACACCAGAAATATTGTCCCGAACTTCATTTAATTGATCTGTGGAAACATCAATGATTCCTTTTTCGCGAGAAATCCCCAGTGATTGTATACCAATGATGGTTAATTGATTATGATATTCCTCTTGTGATGGTTCTACGAGTTTTGTAATTTCAAAAGCATTGGCATTACTACTATAGGATATGACACCACCTGCTGTTGCTTCGATTCGATATTGTTCTGCATTCTGATAAAAGTCATTTAAAGTTAAATCCTCATCCGCAGCGAGTCCTTTTTTAAATGTTAATGTCACACCATTTTCAATGTTGATCGGGTTTTCACAAGAATGCTTATTCGTCGATGTCCAATCGGTGATCTCTTCCCCCGCTTCATTCAACCATGTATTACCATCATCAAGACTTTTTCGCCATCTAAAATACAAGTTTGTATCAACTTCTGTAATACCTAAATCAGTTAATTCTTCAGGAGTGAAATCTGTTTGATCCTCTATTAATACTTCATAAATTGCATTTACATTTCCAGTATAAGGACCGGATGTGTCAAGAGTTCCTGTTGTCCCATAATCAGTCATTTGAATTGATGGCGAAACATTGTAGGTTGTATCTTTTCTATCAGTTATTCGGCCAACAGCAATATAATTAATATTATCATCAACAACTTGATTCACTTTTAATGTGCCTGAGGTGTGACCTTTGAAATATGTATTGATCCCCAATGCTGCCAGCACATTTGAATTGTCGTAAGAAAAGCCAAAAGAAAAAGTTTCATCAGAAGCAAATTTGAGTGTAAGGGCAGATTCGGGCAAGGATTGCAATACTTTAAGCTCTTCTTCGGTCATTGCAGCAAGTTCTTCTTCTGACAATTCTTCAAATACGGGAACCTTTGCAAATTCAGCATATTTCTGCTCATCACCTTCAGTCATTCCCAGTGCCACAGCAATTTGCCTATTGATGGTATCAGCCAGATCACCAGGCGTATCTTCAGCTGTAAGCAGTTGAACTTCATCTTCACCAACACTGCCCGCTGTAATCATTTGAATATTCACTTTTTTGATATTGTTTCCTTCACTGTCCCCTAACCACATATCAAAACTGGCAGGTATGGCAGCTGTTTCTCCCTGTTGTTCTACACCAAGATATAGTTTATCCCCATATGGAAGACTGCTCAAAGTTGCATCATCGTCAGTCGTATAATACGTGCCTACCAGAGTGGTACTGGGTGGAAACATTTCAATACCTGAACCCTGGGAATGTTGTCGATTTATATCCCAGATAAAGTTATATGCCAAAGTGTTGTATTCCGCTCGAATGCCTGTTTTATTTGGATATCCAATTATTTCATCCCGCATATCAATCCACCCGCCCAATTTGCCATCAGTGATGCCATCAGTAATTTCTAGCTTTCGCGTACCCGAAGTGATCCAATTAATTTTGGACATACCTGTATCAGGATCTCCAATAGCTTCCAATTCGTAATTATCTGTACCATTGACAAGAATAGCACCTTTTGCAGTTGTCACAGTAATAAACCCATTTTCCTGAAGGTATGTGTTGACATTCATTAATTCATACAAATCAGTAATCAAAACATCTCGTTTGTCCCGCATATCATTGGCAATTACTGAGTTAGCTTCAAGGCCATATATTTTCTTGTTGATTTCAGCGAGTTCCCGCGTAATCATATTTACTTCATCAACGCCATTGGCGATGGTTCGTGTTAGATCAATTTGAAAGGTATTTAGATATTCATCCAGGCCGCGATACGCTTCAGCCAGACTCTTACTCTGTTCCATGAGTGTGGCTCTTTCCGCCTCACCACTGGGATTGTTGGCAACTGATTGCCATGCGTTTTCAAACTCTGACATTAATGAACTCAAACTGGTTTCTGAGGATGTGCCTGTTTCGCTGAAAAAACCTTCCATGGTGGTCATGGCTGTTTCCAGTTCAGTATATTTTGCCAGTGCTGACCGATGTTCATCCAGACGTTTATTGACAATTTCATCAACATTTCTTTTGATTTCACCAGTATAAATGCCCTGGCCAAAAACCAGTCCACCTGTCTTTAATCCCTGTCTGGCAACTGTTTCCGCCGATTGCCTTGAATAACCATCTGTATGAACATTGGCAATATTATGCGCTGTAACATCAACGCCATATTGATGATTTTTCAAGCCGCTGACACCAATTTGCATCAGTAAGCCTATGCTTCCACCCACATTACACCTCTTTACTAAATAATAAGTTATTGTTTTTTCGTTTGCGTAGTTTCATTTCTTCATCATAGGTAATATTTTTTTCTTGAGCACCCATCACTGTCTGCATTGTTTCTTCTATAAAACTAAGGCCATCTTCAATTAAAAAACGATTCTCTTTCCCATATCGTTTGATATTGTCAATCAATCTTGTCACATCCTCATAAACTGTTTGAAAGTCATAATGATACATGGGGGATATGTATCGGAGTAAATCGTCTAGTTCAAGTGAGGGCTTTTTATTTCCAGTGTATCTTGTCAAAAAAGTCATCAGGTCTTTTCGCTCTGAATTGATTGTGTTAACATTTTGTTCTATTTGCTGAACAACAACCTGAAGTTCATCAACTTTTGCCCTGGGTAGAAATTTTCGTTCCTCTTTTAATGAATCGTATAATTCTTCGTAGCATGCTTTGAGCCTGTCAAATCGTCTAAGAAGTTCTTGTTCTATCATTTTTTTCTCTGATATTATTAAATATTAAGGGCATTTAGTTGTACCATTTTTTTTGGATACTTAAACTATTTTATCGGTCATTAATGATGTAACTTTAATGATAAAACAAATCTATTTCGATGATTGCAGTTGTTGGAACAAAATATTGCCCAATCCCATGCCGCCGCCCTGAGAAATACTTTTGGCAAATTCCATATTCCTCATGGATGAATACATGTCCGAATTTTTTTTATCATCAAACAATCCAGATCTGGCTTTGTCTGCTGATTTCAAAAGTGCGTTAATAAAAAAGGCTTCAAATTCCTGGCAGGCAGATTTTAATTGCTTCTGAGAGTGGCCTGTATCCCAGGGTTTTATATCTGTAGTTTGTACTGTTGTGTCTGGTATGTTCATGATGTCCTCTATATTTTTTTTAATCCAAAATGACAGTATTGATCGTTCCCATGCATTGCCTGAGAATGTTTTTTTTTGGGCAGCTCTGCCGCCTGTTCTGTTCATATATGGCAGCGTCAAATGTCAAGGTTTCATACTTTTGATCGCAGCTTTTGCCAGAGATGTTCTGCCTGAAAAAAGATATTTACTCATTATCTAAATCACTTCAATTTCAGCCTGAAGCGCACCTGCCGCTTTAATTGTCATCAATATGGTCATCAAATCACGCGGTGTCACACCAATTGCATTTAAGGCTCTGACCAGTTCACCAATGGTGCTTCCAGATGGAACCAATAAGAGCTTATTGTCTTCTTCAGTGGCATAAACATCACTATCCGGTGATACAACAGTTTGTCCACCTGGTGCCATGATTGGACCATTATCCAGCGGCAACTGTGTTGCACCTGTGCCATCTGGTGGTGCTGGTGCAAAGGGAGAGGGCTGGGAAACATTTACATTTTCTTTGATTTGAATGCTTAAATTGCCATGCGCAACAGCCACTGTTGATATTCTTACATTTTCTCCAATAACAACAGTTCCTGTTTTTTCATTGACCACCACTTTTGCTTTTGTGTCAGGAACAACTTGTATATTTTCAATAGAAGCAATCATTTGTACAATGTTATTTCTGAAATTATGGGGTACCTGGATCTGAATGGTTCCAGAATCTGATGTACTGGCAAGGATCTGACCAAATTTTTCGTTGATACTGTTTCGCACACGAATTGCAGTCGTAAAATCAGGGTTATTTAAAAGTAAGGTTAAGAATTCTCTTCCTTGTAATGTAACCGGAATTTCACGTTCAACAGTCGCACCTCTTGCAATTCGCGCGACAGTGGGATGATTCTTTGTGACCCCTCCGCCGGCAGCACCACCAACAGTATAACCTCCAACAGATAATGGGCCTTGAGCCAATGCATATACTTTTCGATCCACACCACGCAGAGGTGTTAATAATAATGTTCCTCCTTGAAGACTTTGGGAATCTCCCATGGATGAAATGGTAATATCTATTTTTTGTCCCACTCTTGCAAAAGGAGGAATATTTGCAGTGACCATCACAGCAGCAACATTTTTCATGCTTACACTGTTCTTGTCAACATGAACCCCCAGTCGCTCAAGCATATTCACCAATGATTGCACAGTGAAATCGGTTCCAGCTTTGTCACCTGTACCATTCAAACCAACAACAAGCCCATATCCCATGAGTTGATTCTTGCGAACACCTTTAAATTCTGCCATATCTTTTAAACGAATTGACAATGCGGAAGTTGCGGTCAAAACAACGATGGCTAAACTTACAAAAATATAATGCTTAAATTTATTTAACATGGTAAAACCCTTTAATTAATAATTAAAATGGCCAGGCTGTATCCAACAGTCGCATCATCCATCCCGGTCTTTGACGTTCGGCAATTACACCACGACCCGAATATTCGATTTTGGCATCACTGACATAAGTCGATTGCACTTCATTATTCAAATCAATATCTTCAGGTCTTACAATGCCTGAAATTGTAATAAATTGAGTCTCATGATCAACAGTTATCTCTCGCCGACCTGAAATAAAAAGATTACCATTGGGAAGTACGCGGATAACCCGGGCTGTTATATAGGCTGTCATGTTACCATCACGATCATTGGTGCCTTCACCGACAAACTCTGGTTTAAAATTGGTACTGATCAAGTTGGTGGGGTCCAGATTTTTATTTTTTTCTTTCAGTGCTTGCAAATAACCTAAAAAATTTGCGCTTCCAGCAATTTTTGATTCTCTGTTGGTATCTGTTTTTGCGTGAAGTTTGGCTTTTGGATTTTCTGAAATACGAACTGTGACCAAATCTCCCACTTTAACTGCGCGATTATCACCAAACAAATTCATGCCACTGTCGGTCCAAAGTGAACCTTCGTAAGGTTTTGGTGGTTGATACATTTCTTCAACAGGTAATTTTTCCTGAACTGGGGGATATTGATGGGAAGTCTTGGATCCTTTTTGTGTTGTATTGTTCATTGGATGGTTCGACGCACAGGCACAAAATAAACAAAACGTGCCGATGGCAAGAAATATAATGTATTTTTTCATGGTGATTCTCCTTATGAAACAGTTTGTTTCAATATTGAACTTTGACAGTACTATGATCAACTACATTCGCCTGAATAACTTTGTTGCTCATGGTATTTTTTACGCGTATCTGCTCACCAGCATAACCATCAGATAATGCAATTCCAGTTGTTTTAATGAGAAGTGCTTGTGATTCTGCAATGATTGTAACCTTATCTCCTTTGTAAATCAAGGGGGGCGTTTCAATCATTGAAAAATAAATAATTTCCCCATTACCTGCTTTTCGTTTTATTTGCTTGCCTATGGCATCTTCAATGCGTGTGTAATAAGTATCTTTAATTTTTGAAACATTTCTTGTGTTTAACTGGACATCTTTTGGCTGTATCAAATGATTTCTTTCCAAAGGTCTTGATGCACAAACAATGTCTTCAAATCGATCTATCCATCCAGAAATGCCAACGCGTTGTACAAATTGATTATTGACCAGTATCGAAACAGTCAGGCTAACATGTCCCCTAAGATCTACAGATGTTTGATGTTGAATATTGACAGTTAATTGCCCCACTGGGAGCGGCGTATCTCCTTTGACCTGAAAACGACTGATTTCAAATCGAACATTTGGACCGATATGCTTAGCAATATAATCACTAAAATAATTCAAATAGTCTTCTTGCGTAATAATCTGTGACGCCCTGATAATTTCCACTTTTTCCGGTACTGAGAGGTGTATTTGATCATAAAATGTCAGTGCCCTGATTCGTGAATCAATCCAATCTCCTTTGACATGTTTGCTTTTTCCTGGTTTTGGCGCGTATGTCAAGTATATGCTGGAAACTTTTTCACTCAGATGTGCAGGAGCATTAATCGTTGCAATATCTTTTAAATATATTCTGGGTTGAACGACCCATACTTTTTGTGGAATCTCAACACGAACAGGATGTTTTGCATCGGCACTAGGATTTAAACTAATTGCCAGAACATATATGGAAAATATCAATAAATGTTTGATCTGCATTTCAAGCAATCAATTGATTATTTTTTCAGGTTGTTTGCCATTTGAAGCATACTATCTGCTGTCTGAATCGCCTTCGAATTAACCTCATATGCTCTTTGCCCGACAATCATTGCAACCATTTGTTGAACAACATCAACATTTGACATTTCCAAAAAGCCCTGTCCAATGGTTCCAAAACCATCCAGGCCGGGATCGCCTTCAATTGCTTGACTAGAAGCTTCAGTAGGGCGATATAAATTTCTTCCCACACTATACAAACCACCAGGATTGGAAAATGAATACAGTTTGAGATCCGCTGTGGCAAGTTCTGTATTATCCGGACCAAAGGCCACCAATTTTCCGCCTGGATCTACTGCAATTGAAATAGTTTCAGGTGGAATAGTAATTTCAGGTTGTATGCGGTCACCCGATGAGGTACAAACATATCCTTCACTGTCAAGTTTAAAACTTCCAGCTCGAGTATAAAGTTCCTCTCCATTGTTGATGACCTTAAAAAAACCTTTGCCTTCGATTGACCAGTCCAGCTCATTATCAGTTTGACTATAATTGCCCTGGGAAAACATTTTTTGAACACCAACAGGTTTAGAACCCATGCCTATCTGAATACCAGTTGGGGTTTCGTTTCCACTGGCTGTCGTTGCACCGGCAACGCGCAAGGTTTGATACATCAAGTCTTGAAAGTCTGCACGACTTTTCTTGAAACCGGCTGTGTTCACGTTTGCCAGGTTATTTGCAATAACATCAATGCTTAACTGTTGGGCTGACATGCCTGAAGCTGCCGACCATAATCCTCTAATCATGAAAAACTCCTTATTTATAAGAATTAGCCAAGTCGCCCCACATCGGTGACCGACTTCGTATCTGTTTCCATAAACGTCTTGATTATTTTATGATACGCTTCAAAACTTCGCTGTGTTTCAATCAATCGTATCATTTGATTCATTGCCGATACATTGGCTTGTTCCAATGTTCCTTGTGATACTTTAACATTTTCTGCCTGTGGCAAGTTTTGGTTTTCACCATCATATCGAAAATATGACGTTCCCGCTTTTTTTAGGTCTTCCAGACGGCTGCCTTCGTCGCCAAATATCCAACCATCATCAATGTTGTCACTTCCAAAGTTAACGATTCTCAAAGTATCTACATTTTGACCATCAACCATGACATCACCGGATTCATTAATAACAATATTATTTCCATTTATCGTAATGGGCCCATTTTGTCCCATGATTGGGTGCCCATTTGATGAAATCAACGTGCCTTCAGCGTTTAACGAAAAACTCCCATTTCTCGTATATCGTGGACCACCTGGTGTATCCACTGTAAAAAACATGCCATTATTCACTGAAACATCCAGCACATTTCCTGTATGTCGTGTCTGACCATCTGAAAAATTTGTTGTAACCACTTCATCCAGCGCTTCATCAAAGGACATCATGTCCCCTTTAAAACCTGGCGTTTCTATGTTTGCAAGATTATTCGCAATCATGTCATATCGGGCATCTTGGGATAAACTTGATTGCACAGCTTGCGATAATCCAAAATTAACTGCGCTATTTATAAGTTCGCTCATAGTCACCTCCTGAAATTTATTAATTTATTTGCAGAAAATATGCCAGTAAGCAAGTGCTTGATATTAATACTAATTCAAATTTTTTAAACCCATGCTGGCAAATCATTATATTTGGACTTTTCAATAATTCATTTTAGTAACCAATTGAAAATATTTACAATATACAGCCTATTGTATCGGAAAAAAGTGCCTATGTCGTTATTTTTTGCCGATCTCATTACAACATTACAACAAGGGGATAAGTCTAAGCGTGTATGCATTTTTTGTGCTGAAAACGCGAAAATATAGCTTGAACATAGTGCCCTTCGGGCAAATTTTAGATTAGCCTAACTTTTGTGCGTCTTCGGAAAGCCTGTTTGATATTTGGTTTAAGTACAGCCCCGCTTGCTAACGCGCGCGGCTCAGATTAAAAGTTGCCGAAATTTTCAGAGCCGCGCGCGTTAGCAAGCGGAATTGCACTTGAACCAAATATAAAGCAGGATTTTGTTTTTCCGATACATATACATATACATAAAAATATTAGTTGAAAAAAGCACTCAGCTTTTGGTGTACGCTTGAAACATTGGTTTCGGCTATTGGTTGGCATTCGGTTTTGATCTAAGGCAAATATGTTCCCCAAATTGTACAGACACCCCGGATATATCAAAATGAAGCCGGCAAAACAATAGTTACAGTCGTACCTTTACCTTCCTGGCTGTCCAGATAAATATTGCCCCCATATCTTTTTAGAATTCGCTCGGTTAATGTCAGACCTAAGCCTGTCCCCTGACCGACTGGCCTGGTTGTATAAAAAGGATCAAATACTCTTCGTATGGTTTTCGGGGGCATTCCCGCACCATTGTCTTTCACACAAATAACAATTTGTTCATTTTTTTCATTATATTGGGATGTAATGCAAATTTCGGGATTGTCATTTTCCAATATCGCATCTCGGGCATTTTTGATCACATTCATCAAACACAAATGGATTTCTGTACCGCTACATGTTATTTTTGGCAGATCAGCAAATATGGTTGAAAATTTTGGGCCTTTTGTATCACTGGTCTGAAATAAATCAATTGTTTTTTCAATGCTTTTATTAATGTTGACAGGTATAATCTTACTTTTATTCACATTGGACAGGTATCGCAGGGTGTCAATTAATTGACTGATACGTTTAATTCCTTTCTCTATTCGCACAAACAGCCTTTCAATTCTGTCCACAAATAGTTGATTCTGACACTCTTTTTTGACAATGAATGAATCAATCAATTTTTTGAGGGAATCAGCGGAAGACTTTACAAATCCCAGCGGATTGTTAATTTCATGCGCCATTCCTGCTGCCAATGTGTTGATACTGGCAATACGATCCATTTCAATCAGTTCCAGATCTTTTTGACGTAATTGGGCTGTTTTTGTTTCTACTTTTTCTTCCAACTGTTTCTGGAATTCGATCAATCTGGCGTTGGCTTTTTTGCGTTCCAGTATCTCCTTTTGTAAATGCTGGACAAAAGCCTTTTCTTTATCATAAAATTCTTTGAGCCGGAGCATGGTATTAATTTTTGAAAAAAATACCTCCAGAGAAAAGGGCTTGGTCATAATATCATCCGCTCCACACGCCTGGGCTTTTGCAATGACTTTATCGCTGGTATAGGCAGAACAAATGATAATCGGTACAAAATTATCACCTGCCAGTTCCTTGATTTTAAAAGTGGCTTCAAATCCATTCATTTCCGGCATATGGAGATCCATCACAACAACATCTACATATTGTTGTTCAAATATCGACACAGCTTCTTTGCCATTCTTTGACACAAATGATTTTCCTCCATTGATTTCAATTAGTTGACTCATGTATAAGACATTTGGTTCCATATCATCAACCACAAGCACACGAATATTTTTCTTGATGAATTGCTTTGACCATAGGGAATGATCAATGAACGCATTCATTTTGTCATCACTGAGGAGATGACGATGTATATCTTCCTTTTCTAACATACACACCAGCCTTTCTTTTTTCGCTTGAAAGTGAATCAGGGGAATGGGAACTTTACCTAGTATAGCAAGGCAGAAATAATGCCCCCGGTTATATCAATCGTTAAAAAGATATCTTATTCGGCAAATCCACTTAAGTCCAACTTTGATTTTTCCTGACATATTTATTGTCCGCTCGTTCCCACGCAGAACGTGGGAACGTGTGTTCATGTGAGCTCGCCTTTACCTGACGGCTATGGGCTATGTTCAAACGCCTGGTATTGAAAAATTGCGGTTCCAACTCGACCGCCTGGGGTTGAAACCCCAGGCTATTATCTGTCGTCCCTATCGGGACTGGGCGCATTCTAAAAAAGAGGGCATTTTTTTGCCCTGAAAGGGCTATACATAAAAGCCCAGGGCAACGCCCTGGGTAATACATTACAATAATTTGAGCCCTGAAAGGGCGACACATATAAGAACAATAATTATTAATGATAGCTCATTTATGTAACGCCCTTACAGGGCTTAAGAAAATTATTTAAATTTACCCAGGGCGTTGCACTGGGCTGGTAGATTACGTTCTTTCAGGGCTAAGAAAATGCCCCCTTTTTTGAAATGCGCCCATCGGGACTTATAGTGTCTTGTTATAAGATGCACATTTCGTTCGATTATAACAGATCTATTAAATATAACACTTTAAGTCCATTTGTCCCAGAGTACTCATCTTTTCATTGTGAACAAATTGTTCTTCCACCCGAATGCGTTCACCCAGGGTTCGGGTTAAATGTTTATTCACCGCTTCAAAGGACATGAAAAACGATGAATATCCTCAAAAGGCTTCGTTAAATTAAATACTTATTGAACAGGCCATAACTGATTTGCCGGTTCAGTTCTTTGGTATACTGAACAGAACTTATCAGAAAAACTTTTATCAGATTATTTGAATGGGCATGCGCATGCAGTTGTTTATTTATGAGGACGCGCAACCTAAAAGGTCCCCATATCATAAGCCCCAAACCCAAATATCTTTTCCACGATATTCTTTTTTGAATTGAAATATTTTTGTATCCCAATCCACATTGCTTCATTGACAATCCATGGTTGTCCTTCAGAATACTCCCATATTTTTTCATATGCATTTTCTGTGAAAATCTGTCCGGTTTCTTGAGTATGGTATTCACAAAATTGAATCACTTCTTTTTGAAAAAAATGTCCCAGGTTTAGCGATTCTGCTTTGATATTAAACGCACTCCCACCAGTAATGATTGTTTTTTCAGCACTTGAATGAATACGATAATCCCGAACATCGCGTACTCCACAAAGAATAACACTTTGTGGAAAAGAATCGGGCCGCTTGTCATAACCTGAGCGTAATTGCCTCAATACAGAAATTAAGGTGTCGCCAATAAGCGAATCAATTTCATCAATGATCAGGACTTTTGGTTGTTGATCCATTTCTGCCCATCGTGTAAGGATATGGTTTAAGGCGAATTCATCACTTTTTTCAAGTATTTCAATCCAAATTGAGTCGAGCGTTTTCGTTTTTAAATGCGTGTTTTCCCTTAACGCAATCTCACATAATATAATTCGCATGGCCTTAGCGATGTTCTCACGAACTGCCTGTGCAGCCTCTACATTAATATAAAGACAGGTCGTCCCATTTTGATTTAAATATTTCATCTATGCGAGCATACAAGACGTTTTCCCTGTTTGACGCGGTGCATGGAGTATAAAATATTTATATTGATCGATCAGCATCAATATTTCGTCCAGGTCGAATCGGGAAAGCGGGTCCAGACAGTAATGCCTTTCACAATTCACTGGGCCGGCGGTATTAAAAAATTTCATGATCGACTCCTATATATTTTTTTTTGTAAATCAATATTTTGTAAATCAATAATGGGGAAATTATTTTCAGATATTCCCGAAAAATTATGACCGCTTACTTAATTAATAACAGACAACATTTATTTATACAAGCAGCCAATGTTTTTTGGATGCAAAAAGACAAGGGGTCAAGTCTGATATTGACTCTTTCAAGCGTCTTCATTATACAATCCACACCATAGACACATCTGGATTAAGAAATTCGATCAATCTGGCGTTGGCTTTTTTACGTTCCAGTATGCTGGACAAAGGCCTTTTCTTTATCATAAAGCTCTTTGAGTCGAAGCATATAATCATCCTGCTTATTGGTCTGCATTCATTCTACTGGGGAATTGGTTATAATGAATGATATGTAAGCGATCATAAGTTTTTGGGTAGATAAAGGTATAATATAACCTTCCGGACTATGTTCGACCGCCTGGTATTGAACAATTCCGGTTCCAGCACGACCGCCTGGGGTTTCAACCCCAGGCGGTCGAACATATTCAGTTAAACGAACTTTTTTCTAAGTAAGCGATCATAAATTTTCGGGTATATCGTAGTAAATTAATTAATTATAACGTGCTTTGAATATTTTCTTAGCCCTGAAAGGGCGTTAAATAAAAGCCCAGGGCAACGCCCTGGGTTAGAGATTGATCAGAATCTTAGCCCTTATGTTGCCAAAAAAATTATGTTGCCAATAATATACTAAATAAATTATAGATACATATACAATCTTTTATCCCGCCCTTTATATAAGTAATGAAAAGTCAAAATACAAAGATAGCAGATTTATTTGTTATAATACTTGAACCAATATATATTCACATTAATATTAATGCGATATTAAGAAAGATAAAAAAATTTAAAAATTTTTAATTTTTTTGAAGGATTATGTTCTTCACTAAAAAAGGTAGGAGTGTATGTTTTAGCAAGAAATTATGTTGCCAATATTTTGAACAAACAAGCTGTAAACAGATAACACGCTAATATTATAATGAATATAAAATTTTGCTTTTTTGATACAAATAATATATAAATTCAAATAATTATATTTTTTGGCAACATAATAGCCCTGAAAGGGCGTTAAATAAAAGCCCAGGGCAACGCCCTGGGTTAAAGATTGATCAGAATTTTAGCCCTGAAAGGGCGACACATAAAACATAGATGTGACGCCCTTTCAGGGCTAAAAAAACTTTATGCACCATTACCCAGGGCGTTG